>JAEEGL014526777.1_pt1 | contig 46484 bp, 34 predicted proteins | sample 9134231 | NCBI WGS metagenome assembly JAEEGL01 (sample SAMN16246548, study PRJNA631951) | gut metagenome | biome: gut microbiome; feature: rumen; material: fiber-attached | host: Bos | place: Iran: Karaj | collected 2018-10
CGATGTAAACGCGGAAAATGTCCGCGGGCTTACCACGGCGCAGATGACGGGCACAGCCGCCTGCGAAAATATGATTGGTTTCTTCACCCTTTCGGGCGGTGAATACACGAGCGACGCCTGGTATGTTACCGACTCTTATCCGCTTCTCAAGGTGTTCGCTTCAGGCTCCGGTGATGATGAAATTCCCGCCGAAGCTGTGCAGATAGGAACTTATGAAGAACTCAAAGCATTCGCAAGCCGTGTAAACGGCGGTGAAGAAGAACTCAATGCCGTGCTCACGGCGGATATTACCGCGGATGATGAAAACTGGACTCCGATAAGTAATTATTCCGGCATATTTGACGGTCAGGGGCACAAGGTAACCGGACTTTCCACACCGCAGGAATACGGAAACTTTGCCGGATTGTTCGACTCTGTTTATGAGGAAGGCACAATCAGAAATGTCGGCATTGAAGGCGGTTCCATACATGGAGATATGTATGTAGGCGGCATCGCGGGATTTAACGAGGGAACCATAAAGAACTGCTATAACACCGGCAGTGTTTCGGGCAGCGGTATGTATGTCGGCGGTATCGCGGGAATTAATTTCGGAACCATAAAGAACTGCTACAACACCGGCAGTGTTTCGGGCGGCAATATGTATGTCGGCGGCATTGCGGGCTTATCACAAGGTGATTTAATCAACTGTTACAACACCGGCAGTGTATACGGCAGTGATGATTATGTCGGCGGTATTGTGGGACTTTATGCTAATTATGATGCAACTCACGAAATGAAGAACTGCTATTTTGACACAGATAAGGTGACCGGAGTAAACGCCGTGGGTATTGATGTAAACGCGGAAAATGTCCGCGGGCTTACCACGGCGCAGATGACGGGAATAGCCGCCTGTGAAAATATGACCGGCTTTTTTACCCTTTCGGGCGGAGCATATACGAGCGATGACTGGTATGTTGCGGATTCTTATCCGCTTCTCAAGGCGTTCAGACCCGCCTCGCAGCCCACGGGGGATATTCCTCAGCTCAGAATAAATGAAGAAACGAATTATTGGGAAGTTTCATACGACAACGGTTCAACCTGGACTTCGCTCGGCGTTAAGGCAACGGGTGAAAACGGCCAGAACGGCTCCGACGGCGAAAACGGTATCACTCCTCAGCTCAGAATAAATGAAGAAACGAATTATTGGGAAGTTTCATACGATAACGGCGCAACCTGGGCTTCGCTCGGCGTTAAAGCGACGGGTGAAAACGGTCAGAACGGCGCGGACGGTCAGGACGGACAGGATGGACAAAACGGCGCAGACGGTATCACTCCTCAGCTCAGAATCAATGAAGAAACCAACTACTGGGAAGTTTCATACGACAACGGCGCAACCTGGGCTTCGCTCGGCGTAAAAGCGACGGGTGAAAACGGACAGAACGGTGCCGACGGTCAGGATGGTCAAGACGGACAAGACGGACAGAACGGTGCCGACGGTATCACCCCTCAGCTCAGAATAAATGAAGAAACGAATTATTGGGAAGTTTCATACGACAACGGCTCAACCTGGGCTTCGCTCGGAGTAAAAGCGACGGGTGAAAACGGACAGAACGGCGCGGACGGTCAGGATGGTCAAGACGGACAGGACGGACAGGACGGTGCCGACGGTATCACTCCTCAGCTCAGAATCAATGAAGAAACGAATTATTGGGAAGTATCATACGACAACGGCGCGACATGGGCGTCGCTCGGTGTAAAAGCGACGGGTGAAAACGGACAGAACGGCGCGGACGGTCAGGACGGACAAGACGGTCAGGACGGACAGGACGGTGTCGGAATCGCAAGTGTTGAAATAGATGAAAACGGCCACCTCATCGTTACGCTTACAAATAACAGAGTGTTTGACCTCGGCAAAGTCACCGGTGAAAACGGACAGAACGGCGCCGACGGCCAAAACGGACAGGATGGACAGAACGGTCAGAACGGCGAAAACGGCGCGGACGGCAAAACACCCTCACTGCGCATAAATCCCGACACACTTGAATGGGAAGTTTCCTACGACGACGGTGCGAACTGGATCTCACTCGGTATAACAGCGGCAGGCGCGGACGGTCAGAACGGTGCCGACGGCAAAGACGGCGTTGACGGTCAGGACGGTAAAGACGGACAAGACGGTAAAGACGGTGTTGACGGTCAGGATGGCAAAGACGGTCAGGATGGTAAAGACGGTGTCGACGGTCAGGACGGCAAGGACGCCCCGACAATAACCGGAATGTATTATAACGAAGACGGCGAGCTCGTTGTTCAGATGTCCGACGGCACGGAAATAAACGCCGGCAAGCCCGCGGCAAACACTGAAAGCGAAGATGAAAAGCCCGTTGTTACAATAGCCGGCTATCAGGCGGTAAGAAGCGCGGACTACGGCACAACGATCACCTTCCACGCCTCGGCGGACTTCATCCCCGACGGATATGAGATACACTGGTATATAAACGGCGAGGATATGGGCACGGGCGAGGATTATACGGTTGAGAACGCTAAAGCCGATTTCACCGTGAGCGCACGCCTTATGAAGGACGGCTCAACAATCTCCGAATCAAAATCCGAAAAAGTCGATGTGAATACAAGCTTCTTCGGCAGATTTATCGCCTTCTTCAAAAAGCTCTTCAACGCGGCGGCGTTCATCATAGATCAGAAATAATATCCGCCGTATAATAGCGGCGCAACATATTTTTACGGTATCGGTTCTTTAACAAAGGAGATAGAAAAATGAAAGCTCTGAAAAAAGCAATCGCAATTATTCTCTCGGTTACAATGGTTACGGTCACTTCGGTCGGCGCCTTCGCCGCGGACGGCAAGGAGGGCTACGGAGTGCTCGAACACGCCGTTGACAGTGTTTTCGGCGTTGTTCAGGACGGACTGTTCGCGATTCTCACCGCGATCAACATCCGTTTCGATCTGAAAAACGCGAAGGATTACAAGGTGGGGGAAGGTGAATACTTTTATCCCGGAACCGACGGCAAGGTAAGCGGCACGGGCTGGAAAGCGGGCTTTGCCGACAACAGCGTCATACCCGAAAAATGGCGCTGTGACGCAGAGGGCAACCCCGACCCCGAGGGCTGGTGCCTCGACAAAATGCACTGCGGCGGCGGATATCAGGCGGAAATAGATAAAATTTATTCGGGTCAGAATGTAAATGTTCTGGTCCTTTCAAACGGCAGCGACTCAAACGGCAACGGCAAGGAAGACATTATTATTATGATAAGTGTTGACGGCGTTGGCATAACGAGCGTGACCTGCCGCGATATAAGAAAAGGCGTGGAGGAAAAACTCAGCCGATACGGTATAACCCACGGCGACATTCTTTCCTGCACGGTGAGCGCCACCCACTGCCACGCGGGGCTTGATATTCAGGGAATGTACTGGAAAAGGATTCTCAGCGTTCTCGCGATGAATCTCTTCAAGCGCTTTATTCCCGGACAGTATATGCTCACACTCGAAGAGGATATGCACGACACCCTCGTTGATAAGGCGTCCGACGCCGTTGACAGGGCGTTCGCGGGTATGGAAAACGGCAGTCTTTCGTTCTTCACCACAGATGAAGCCCGGGGCGTGAGGGATAAATTCCACAGCGGCGCCAAAACCCAGAATAAGTTTTCCTCATTCATTTTTGAATCCGAAAGCGGCAAAAAGACCATAGTTTCAAATATCGGCGCCCATCCCGTTTCCGCCAACGCGCAGAGCACGCATATGACCGACTGCGACTATCCCTATTATATGAAACTCGCTATGAAAGACGCGGGCTACGACTTTATGTTCATACAGGGCTCCCAGGCGGGCGTTTCCACGGCGGACGCCGAAATCGGCAGGGATGCCGAGGAATGGGCGGCCTCAAAAGCGCTCACAAGGAACGAATGGGTTGAGAGATACGGCGAAGAGGTTACGGCGGAACTCTATGAGGGCTGCGAACCCGGCTTCGGCGATATGTATAAAAAGGGCTACGCCCTCGCGCATTTCGTAATCGACGCGGCAAACGCAAAGACGGCGGTTGAACCCGTTGTGAATATCAAAACAACCGAAATACTCCTCGACTGCGACTTCGGCCTTATGGAGGTCGGCGCGGCTACGGGAGTGCTCGGCTTCAACGGCGTGCGCTCCTCCTCGGCGAAAAGCGGCTACGGCATTATGGTTGAGCTCGGCTGCATCGAACTCGGCGAGGATGTCGCTTTCATAACCGTTCCCGGCGAACTCGCGCCCGCCTGCGTTTACGGCACAAAAGAGGGCTACGACGAATCCACGCTGTGGACGGGACCTCAGTCCTGGAGCGGCAAGGACTGGGAGTACAGAACCCTTGAGGATATGGTAAAAGAGGCGTCCGGCGATGAGAACAAGCAGGTTCTTGTTATGGGCCTTACCAACGACGCCATAGGATATAACCTCCCCGACACAATCACAACAAAAGGCATACTCACTCCGCTCCTCATCTATAACGGCGACGGCGGCAACGAGGTGAGCAACTCAATGCTTATGACCGTTTCGTGCCACAGCGCCTCCGATATAGTAAAAGGCTTCGGCGAGCTTCTCGGCGTACAGGCGAAAAAATAAACCAAGCGTTACAAAATCTTTCGCAGGCGCAGGAGCGCAGGGGGAAAAATGAAAAAAGTCAGATTCGGAATTGTTGGCACGGGTACCATAGCCCACCGTTTCGCCAACGCGATAAAGAATACGCGGGGCGCCGAGCTCGCGGCCGTGGCGTCAAGAACGCGTGAGGGCGCGGAGAGCTTCGCACGGGAGTTCGGTATTCCCGCTTGCTTTGAGGGATATGAAAATATGGCGCAGTCGGATTGCATTGACGCCGCCTACATAGCCGTTCCGCACTCGGGGCACATAACCTGCTCAATGCTTATGATGAACGCGGGCAAGCACGTGCTCTGCGAAAAGCCGATGGCGGTAAACGCGCGTGAGGCAAGGCAGATGTTTGACTGCGCTGAAAAGAACAATGTGCTTCTTACGGAAGCAATGTGGGCGCGGCTTGTGCCCGGCACGCTTAAAATGCTCGAAATCGTCCGCGGAGGAGTCCTCGGCGACATACTCGGCGTGGAGGGAAAATTCTGCTACACAATGGACGCCGATGAAATGGACCATCACGTGTTCAGACCGGAGCACGGCGGCGGCTCGCTTCTCGATGTGGGCTGCTACGGGCTGAATTTCGCAAGCTGGTATCTCGGTGATGAGATTGAGAGCATCAGCGCGCAGGCGGATTTCTACAACGGCACGGACTGCCACACCTGCGTTCTTCTTAAATACAAAAGCGGAGCGATAGCCGATATTTCGAGCGCCACTCTGCTTAAAAAACCGAATGAGGGTTATATTTACGGTACAAAGGGTTATGCCCGCCTGCCGAGGTTCTATGCCCCGCAGGAGATTATACTAAACACCGAACAGTCGGGCGAGAGCAGAATATCCGTCCCTTACGCCGGCAACGGCTTTGAGGAACAGATTGAGCATTTTTGTGCCTGCGTTTCGCAGGGGCTTCGCGAGAGCCCCGTAATCACTCACGCCCACACGCTTAAAATGATTGCCCTGTCCGATGAAATCAGAAAGATCATTTCACTTGAATATCCGCAGGACCGCGGTTGAAAACCGTCTGAGCGTAAAACGGGGATGGTATATGTTAAAAAACCGGGAGGGGCATTCAATGAAAAAAATCGGGGAAGTTATAAACAATTTCAAAAACAATCAGCTTTCAACAATCCGCTCAACAATCAAACTGAGCGACAGCATTTATCTGCTGGATTACCGCTGCGATTACCATCTGCCGGAGCTGCTTGAAAAAGGGGTGTCGTCAATAGGCGGGCTTATGGCGTTTGCCGCCGACTCCCTTACATTCGGGGCGCGTGTTTTCAGACCCGGCACGGATGAGGGCGCGGGATGCACCACATTTGAGGCGTTTACGCCGCAGGGCGGTCATATCCTCGCGAGAAACTTTGATTTCAGAACAGCGCCCTGCTTTGTTGTGTGGACTCATCCGGACGGAGGCTACGCTTCCATATCCGTTGTTGACAACAATTTTATGGCTTACGGCAATGCCACACGCCTGAACGCGGCCAATTCCTTCAGAACCCTTCTGGCGCCTTACTGCTGTGTGGACGGTATGAACGAGAAGGGGCTTGCCATAGCCGTTCTTCAGCTCAGAGCGAAGGCGACAAATCAGACGGAGAGCGGGAAAAAGGATATCACCACCACCGCCATGATACGCGCGGTGCTTGACACCTGCGCCGATGTTGACGAGGCGGTTGAGCTTATAAAAAGCTACAATATGCACGATTCATTGTGGACCAATTACCATTACCAGATAGCCGACTCCCGCGGGCGCAGCGCGGTTGTTGAATATATCGACAATGTTCTGCACGTTTACGGGCGCGGCGGCGCGGCTTATCCCGTTGCGGGCTCCGTTTATGAGGATGACGGCCTCAATCAGCTGTATGCCGCCAACTTCAGCCTTACAAAGGATATCGGCGCGTTTAAAATAGAACAGCACGGGGAGGACCGTATTGAGGCGGTCAAAAGCGTGCTCAGGGCAAAGGACGGCGTGCTTTCGGAGATGCAGGCGATGGACCTGCTCTCGTTTGTAAAACTCAATTACAAGCACGACGTTTACCCGTGGAATGTCAACGCCCTGTGGAGCGCGGTTTACAACACCTCAGAGGGAACTCTCAGAATCGCGGGCAATATGGATTACAAAAACATTTACACCTTTAAGATTGACAGCCCGCGCGTGGTTATCGGCCGCGAGTCAATTGAAAACTCTGTCTATCCCGACAAAAAGTGGTCGCACTGAAAAAGGTTAATATTCACCGGCCGGCCGCAAGTTGAGAGAAAAAAAGGAGAGCGTTTAATGGATTTTATAGTGATAAGAATAACGGCGCTTATAATGGCGCTTCAGCTGCTGTTTGCCGGGCTTACCGGTAAAACAGAATATAACAGCGGCATTTTTGAACGCTATTCGCTTCCTGCTTTTTCCGAGGGTACTCCCGAAGGAACTTACGAAAGCTCGGGTGAAACCGTAATCGCCCGCTATGAGAACATACAGAAAAAGCATTTTGAGGCGTATGTTCACGTGCTGCGTCTGGCGGGCTTTTCGCTCTATGACACAAACACGATTGACACAAACCGTTTTGCCACTCTTTACAGGGGCGATACCGCGGTTTTCCTTTCGTGGTTCGGCAAGGGTGAGGACCTTTCATCAACAGGCACGTTCAGAATAATCGCCGAGCCGAAAAGCTCGGAATATCCGCTTAAAGAATCATATAAGCGCGTGTGCGATACTCTCCTTACGGGCATGAGGGGCGAAACCGTTGTGGCTAACGAGGGAATGGGCTATATAATCCGCCTTGAGGACGGCAGCTTCTGCATAATCGACAGCGGTATGGGCGACCCCGACCATATCGACTCAAACAAGCTTATGAACATTCTTCTTTCGCAGAAGCCTGCGGGAGAGGGCAAGCCGGTAATCGCGGCGTGGATTTTCACCCACCTTCACGGCGACCACATCGGCGTTTTCAACTGCTTTTCGCTTGACCACCACGACGATGTGGTGATTGAAAGGTTTTATTTCAACTTCCCTAAGGATGAGGAAATCCGTGAGTCGGATTCGCCCTATATGTTTGACGGCACAATCTACCGCTACAATCAGTTCAGAAAGAATTTTGCTGATTTTTATTCTTCCGTTCCCGTTGTAAAACTGCATTCGGGCAATCGCTTCGCGGTAAGGAATGTCACGTTTGAAACGCTTTACGCCTATGACGACTATTACCCGAAAACCATTCTCAACGGCGGTATGAACGAAAACTCACTGCTTCTTAAAATGACAGTCGGCAATCAGAGCATTCTGTGGACGGGCGACTTTGCTTTCGGTGCCACGGAGCTTGTGCTCAGCGAATACACGGACGCCCTGTCTGCCGATATACTGCAGATGGCGCACCACGGTATAAACGGCACCGTTGAGTTCTATTCAAAAGTTGACCCGACCTACGCCCTTCTTCCCGTGTGGAACGGCGGTCTTGGAAGAATGCTCTCGTATCAGCAGAACAAGTGGCTCGTAAACAGCCCGAAACTTAAGCAGATGATTGTTACCGGCTGCGGAACATGGACCATACGTCTGCCGTACGCTCCGAAAGAGGGCACGTTTGAAAGAATACCCACGGACAGCACCGTTTATCCCTCTTATCCCGCCCTCCTCGGGGAGTGACGGCAAGCGCGGAGCTTTTCCGCTTTGCCGGGTTTTAAGCAGAAAAAGGAAGGAGATTCCGTATGAAAAAAGTTCTGTCGGTTGTTTTATGTTTTGCGCTTATCTTATGCGCGGCGTCGCCCGCCCTTGCGGATGGCGGATGTGATTGCGGTTTTTCGCCGGTTATATATGTCGGTCCTCTCGGCTGTTCGTCAATAGTGCGTGACGCGGGCACCGAAAACGAGCAGCAGCTCTGGAAAATCGACACGAAATTCCTGCTTTCCAATCTCGGCGGCGTTCTGCCGGATTTAACAAAAGCGCTCCTGACACGAGATGCCGATTTGCTCGGCGACGCGCTTGTGCGGTTTGTCAACGCCTGTTTCGGCGATCTCGCGCTCAACAGCGAGGGGAATTCGAAGGCGAATGTCACCACGCCCGAACTCAATGTTCCCGCCGGTGACAGGCACGGCCCCGACAGCGACTATTATTTTGACTACGATTTCCGGCTTGACCCCTTTGAGCACGCGGACAGACTGCACGAATTCATTGAGCAGGTCAAGGCGCTTACCGGTCATAACAGCGTAAAACTCAAATGCTCGAGTATGGGCGGAGTAGTGCTTTCGGCTTATCTTGAAAAATACGGGCACGACGGAATTGATGTCATCATATGCCGCTGCTGTCCCCTCAAGGGAACCGCGGTTGCGGGCGAGGCGTTCTGCGGCAAAATCGAACTCAATTCAACCTCGCTCACACGCTACGGCGAGGACGCCATTCCGTTCCTCGAGACGGGTTTCGCCGACGATTTCATTGAGGGCACGCTCTACGCCCTTCTCGACACACTCAAAGCCGCGGGAGTTGTTGACGGGCTTTGCGCTCTCGGCGACAAACTGATAAAAGACGCGGGCGATAAAGTTTACCGCGAGGCGCTCATCCCCGTTTTCGGCACTCTGCCGGGTATATGGTCGTTTGTTCCCGAGGAATATTTTGACGATGCCGTTGAATTTATGAATCTTCCCTCCGAGGGCGGACTTCACGATAAAGTATTCGCCTACAGAAACGCCATGGCTGATATTGAGGAAAATCTTGCAGCGGCAAGGGACGACGGCGTGAAAATATGCGTTATCTGCGGCTACAATGTTCAGAGAACGCCGCTTGTAACTCTGTGGAAATCCACATCCGACGGAACGGTGGATACGAAATACGCCTCTCTCGGCGCCACCTGCGCCGATGTTAAGGAACCGCTCGACGACGATTATATAAACGCGATGCGGAGCAGGGATTATCTTTCGCCCGACAATATGATTGACGCCTCCACCTGCGCCCTGCCGGAGAACACCTGGTTTGTGCGCGACTGGCTTCACTGCAACGGCAACGCGGGCATCGATGAACTTTTCAATCTTGTTATGACAAGCGATGAAGTAAATATTTCATCATTTGAAAAATTCCCGCAGTTCCTCGAGGCGGACGATGACGCCGACACGGTATATCCCGTTACCGGCGCGCCTGACGAGGCGGCAAGGTTCAGAAACAGCCCGACCTTCCTGAATTTTATAAGATTCCTGTTCTCGGTTCTGAAAAGAATAACGGAAAACAGCGTTTTTGACATATTGTTTAAATAAACCGCTCTCTGCGGATTGAGAATCTTCGGAGAAAGGAAAATTACAATGGAATTTGAAAATGTTTCAAATCAGTCGATTGCTGCGCTGGCTGCAGGAGCGGCGCTTGCTTTCACAATACCGGTTATTGTCGCGATAATTTGGAAAATAAAGAAAAAAGAGCCGGTTTCAACTATCCTCATCGGCGCGGCGACATTTATTGTGTTCGCACTGATTCTTGAAAAGCCGATACAGAATCTGCTCATTGTTCCGGACCACGCCGTCAGCCGTTTTTTAAACGCGAGACCCGTGCTGTGGGCGTTTGTTGTTGGGCTTTTTCCGGGCGTGTTCGAGGAGACGGGGCGCCTTGTCGCGTTCAAAACCGCGCTTAAAAGAAGAAAAAACAGAGAGACCTCCATATCGCACGGCATCGGCCACGGCGGCGCCGAGGTTATGTTGCTTTTGGGATACACATACATCACATACATCGCCTACGCCGTGATGATAAACACGGGCGCTTTCGCGGCTGTTGTCGAACAGGTCAGAGCCGCGGCTCCCGCCCAGGCGGAATCGCTCTTTACACTTGCCGATCAGCTCGCGGCGTTCTCGTTCGCCGACCTCGGAACGGGGCTTCTCGAAAGAGTTTTCGCCTGCCTTTTCCACACGGGCGCGTCAATTCTTGTGTTTTACGCCTGCAGGGATAAAGGTAAATTCTTCCTCTATCCGCTCGCGGTGGCGCTCCACACGGCACTTGATTTCACAGCGGGGCTGTATCTCGCGAAGGTGCTGAATGTTTCCCCGTGGGCATTTGAAGCGATATTCGCGCCTTTCTGCATACTTACATTTCTGGGCGCGTTCTTCCTGCTTTACAAAAAAGACAGATACACGCCCGTTACGGATTATAAAGGAGAAAGACCTATGAACGGCAATACAGACAGACTCCTCTACCAGGGGCACGCGAGTCTCAGAATAACAACCGCTTCGGGAAAAGTGATTTACATTGACCCCTACGCGGGAGAGGGCTACGAGCCGGCGGCGGATCTGATTTTAATAACCCACGCCCACTCCGATCACACGGGAGTCGGTCTTATTAAAAACCGCAATCCGGACTGCCGCGTCATAACATATAAAGAGGCGCTTGAGGGCGGTATACACCGTGTATTTAACCTTGATTATGTCGGTGTTGAGGCGGTCGAGGCGGGTTACAACCGCAATCACAGCGTAACCGAATGCGTCGGATATATTCTCACTCTCCCGGGCGGCGCCACGGTCTATGTATCGGGCGATACAAGCAAAACAAAGCAGATGTCTCTGCTCGCTCAGAGAAACATCGATTACGCCTTTTTCTGCTGTGACGGCATTTACAACATGGATCTTGACGAAGCGTCGGAATGCGCTTCAATTGTAGGCGCGAAGCACTGTATTCCCTACCATATGGCGCCCGGACGGCTCTTTGACATAAGCCGCGCCGAGGGCTTCGGCGCCGCAAACCGCCTTATTCTGACTCCCGGCGAGGAAATTGAACTCACGGTATAAGTTTATAAAATGCGAAGAATATGACCGATAAAAATGAGGTGTAAATATGACAAGCAGAGAAATAACCGTCGGGAAGGGCACGGAGTACCCGCTTAAAGGGCTTCTCACACTGCCCGATGACACTTCATCGCCAGTGCCGGCTGTTGTGACGGTTCACGGCTCGGGCCCGAGCAATATGGACGAAAGGGTTATGAAACTGACCCCGTTCAAGGATATTGCAGAAGGTCTTGCCCGCAACGGCATTGCCACCCTGCGCTACGACAAACGCACCTTCGCCCACGCGCGTAAAATGAAAAACGCCCCCGTCACCGTGAGGGAGGAAACGATTGACGACGCTCTGCTCGCCGTTGATATTCTTAAAAACGAGCCGCTGATCGACAGCGGACGAATCTTCATACTCGGTCACAGTATGGGCGCTATGCTCGCCCCGAGAATTGACGCCGAGGGCGCTGATGTAAGGGGCCTTATTATGATGGCGGGCACGCCCTTCCGCCTTGAGGATATTGTTGTAAGGCAGCTCGGTCAGGCGGGCGGTGGGAACCCGCTGCTCAGGGGCATTGTCTCTCTCGAAAACAAAATATTCTCAAAAAAATTCGACGGGCTCTATGAGATGAGCGACGAGGAGGCGAAGAAAAAGAAATTCGCCGGCGGAATAAACCTCTACTATTTCAAGGAAATGGGCAGAAAAACCGCGGCGGACTACCTTCTTGAAAGCGAAAAGCCCGTTCTGATAATGCAGGGCGGCAGTGATTTTCAGGTGCTCGCGGATAAGGATTTCAGCAAATTCAAAGAACTGCTCGCGGGGCGTGAAAACACTCAGTTCAGACTCTATCCCGGGCTCAACCACTGCTTTGTTAACGCGATTTACAACGACATTCTCAAAGCGTCGAAGGAATACGGCACCGAGCGCCACATAGGCGAAGAGGTAATCGGCGACATAGCCCGTTTCATTCTTGAAAACTGACATCATTCACCGGAGGTATCACTGTGACAATCCTGCGTAAAATCACAACTCTGCTGGCTCTTCCGCTGGCACTGATAACGCTCATAAGCGGAATATCCTTTGTTCCCAAATCAAAACAGGAGGAGCTCGAGGCGAATCTCGAAAAGGAACTCGCCGAGGATTTCGAGCCCGTGTTCCGTTTTGCCATAACCTCGGATGTGCACATTTCCGCTTCGGACAACACAAACGCCGAGCGGCTTGCGAAAATGTTTGAAACGGCGTACCGCTACAGCGACAGCCATCCCTCATACAACACGCTCGACGCCGTTTTGCTCGCGGGCGACAACTGCGACTCCGGCTCGGACGAGGAGTATGAGGTTCTCAAACGGGTTATAAATGAGAATATCCGTGAGGAAACTCAGCCGGTTACCATAATGGGCAACCACGAGTTCGCCAAAACGGGGCTTGACGGCTACGAAAGGCAGATGAATGAACCGCGCGACAAGCATGTTGTCATAAAGGGCTTCCACATAATCGGTTTGTCTCCCAACCCGACCGACACCTGGCAGACTCCCGACCAACTTATCTGGATGTCGAACGAACTGCGAAAAGCGGAGAAGGACGCACCCGACAAGCCGATTTTCACAATGCAGCACGGCCATATCTGGAACACCGTCTATGTTTCGAGAAGCTGGTACACACAAATGTCAATTCCGCTTCATCTGGTCTATTCGCAGTACCCGCAGGTGATAAATTTCTCCGGTCACTCGCACGGCCCCGTAAACAATCCGCTTGAAATATGGCAGAACAGCTACACCCAGCTCGGCACGGGCACGCTCAATTATTTTGAGATGGAACGCGATATAGGCGACAACACCGTTCCCGAGGGCAGCAGAAACGCCGCACAGTATCTCATAGTTGAGGTTGACGCCCAAAACAGGGTGCGCATTCAGCCCTTTAATGTTCTGACGGAAGATTTCATCAGAACCCCGTCAAACACCGATGACCCCGAAAAACAGCTTCTCTGGCAGATTGACGATGTTTTTGACACGGCAAACTACGCCTACACATCCTCGCGCAAAAAGACGGCGGGCGTTCCGTATTTTGAAAAGGACGCCCGTGTATCCGCCGAAAAAACCGAGGACGGCAAAGTGAAAGTCACCTTTGACCAGGCGAAGGACGACATCTGCGTTTACGGCTACCGCATTTCATTCTTCGAAAAGACAAACCCGAAAAAGGCGGTGCTCGAAAAGGAGATTTATTCGGGCTACTACTTTGAACCGATGCCCGAAACGCTCTCCTGCGCCGTTGACGCTCCCGCGCCGGGCGAATACATAATAAAAGTAGTTCCGCTCAATGTCTGGCTTGCTCAGGGCGAGGCGGTAAGCGCGGAAATAACGCTTGACTGATTTGCAAATAAAGGAGCGGGCGCCGTTCCCGCTGCCTTATTCAGATGCTCATAAATGCGATTGAAGGGAAGAACTGATTTATGAATCTTATACCCGATAAAACCGAAAACACCGGCAGTTATTTCTGCACCTGGGATTCGCAGTGCGATGAGATGAACACCCGCCGCCCCGTGCCGGAGGGCTTATCCTCACGCGACGCTATGTGTGAGGAATTCCTGTTCGGCGAAAACGGACTTCTCAACAGTTTTGACGGTGTAAGGGGCGATCTTATCGTCGTGCTCGATGACGGCTGGGATGTGCCTTACGGCGCGACGGACACCCGCCTTTTCGGCCTTCTCGAAGCGGATAAGGAACGCTTTCCGTCTCTTGCGGAAATGCAGCCGGCGCAGCGCCTCAAAACGCTGTCGGAAAGGGTGCGCTCACTCGGTTACAGGGGGCTCGGCTTGTGGGTTCCCACGCAGACGCCCTCGCTTGTAAACGGCAGGGAGATTTTCCTCTCGCCGCGGGAAGAGCGCGAATACTGGGATGAGCGCGCAAAATGGTGCCGCGAAGCGGGAGTAGTTTATATCAAAGCGGACTGGGGCGCCCATCAGGGCGACGCGGACTACTGCGAAATGATGACGGAGTGCTTCAGGAAATACGCGCCCGATGTGCTTATTGAGCACGGACTGGTCAGGCGGCCCTTGTTCGAATCCCCGGAGGTCGGGCACGCCGTTCCCGACAGGGTGAAGGAATATCTTCGCAGGGTTCTTCCCGCCTGCGATTATCTGAGAACCTACGATGTGGTTCACGAACTGAAATACGCCTCCACGGTTGACCGCGCGGCGGTCTGCCTCAACGAAGCGAAAAATATAAACGGGGCGTGCGCGGTGCTGAATATTGAGGACACCGCTTTAATCGGAGCCGCGCTCGGGTGCTCAATCGGCGTTATGCGCCACGAGTTTGAAAAGAAACGCAAATATCTGCCGCTTTCTCCGAGACCCGTAACGGATTCGGTATGCGCTCTGCGCTGGCAGCGTACAGCCCCGCCGTTTGCGGCAAACAGAGGAGAACTGCACATATCCTCCGAACGGCTCAAGGATGTATGGCGCTGCCCGAAAAGGGCTCAGAATCTCTGGCCGAAAGTTTCCGAGGGCGATTATTATGTGACAGCGCCCTTGTCGGTTTCAAGAAATATGCCCCTGCCTGAAGTATCTGCCAAAGGCGAAAAGCCCTATGTGCTCTGTTCGGTTCACCCCGACAACGGAGCGCTATGTGTCGCGGTAACTCCGCGGACCTTCACTTACGGCTTTTATATAACCCCGCCCGCCGAAATCAAAGTCAAAGGCGGCAGCATATCGGCTCCCGCAGGTCTCTTCGGCAGTTTCGAATCGCTTTCAATAGATTATGATGAAACGGTTGAGGGCAGAAAAGTTTACGCTCAGAATATGCTCTCGGATGAAGCCGCCGATGTTACGGATAAGGTCACGCTCTCCGGCAGCCGCCTGACCGTTCCCGGCGGACTGGAAACCGCCCTGCCCGGCTTTTCGTATTATGAAAGCGACAGCCTCCCCGCGGTGATGTTAAAGATTGTCTGACGACAGATATAAATACGGAACAAGCCCTCTTCCGTTCGAAAGAGGGCTGTATTTATTGCTTCCGGTTAAGAAAACACTTGTTTTTTTATTTGAAATATATTATTGTAGTTTGACAGAACAAAAAGAAAGACATAAACTCCGATGAAAAAAGTTTTCAGATATCTTAAAAAGGAACTCATGCTCACGGTGTCGCTGCTCGCGGCGGCAGCGGGGCTTATAATCACGCCTCCGAAAGCGGATTTTTTCGCCGCGATAGACTGGCGCACTCTCGGCACCCTGCTTATGATGCTCTGCGTACTGGAGGGCTTCAAAAAGGAGAATGTACTGAAACCCGTTGAGAACCTCGCCTCGCGCATAAGGACCGCGGCGGGGCTTTCGCTGTTCCTTATTTTCGGGGTTTTCTTTACATCGATGTTCGTCACCAACGATGTTTCGCTGATTATTTTTGTGCCGCTTACAATACTGCTTTTCAGAAGCGGCGAGCGTGAGGAACTTATACTGCCCGTGATTTCCATGGAGAACATCGCCGCCATAAGGGGCTCGCTTCTTATGCCTTTCGGTTCGCCGCAGAATCTGTTTTTATACGGTCAGGCAAAGCAGGTCGGTTTTCTGCGCTTTATGCTCCATATGTCGCCCCTGTGCGTGATGAGCGCCGTGCTTCTGATAATTTTCGTACTTGTGCTCTATCGCAGAAATGTAAGGGAAAAGATAGTGTTCACGCACGAAAGCGGGGAGTGGGATAAGGAGAGACAGCCGCAGAGAATAACCTATATTCTGCTGTTTGTGCTCGTGATGATTGTCATTGTAACAAGAACATCGCTCTGGTGGGCGGCGCTTATTGCCGTTATTGCCGCGATTTTTATCGCGGACAGAAAGATTTTTCTCAGAGTCGATTATGTGCTCATTCTCACCTTCCTCTGCTTCTTCATATTCTCCTCCTCAATAGCGGGGAACGAGAAAATTTCGCAGTACCTCGGCTCGTGGGTGGCGGGGCGCGAATACTGGTGGGCTATCGGCCTGAGCCAGATTATTTCGAATGTGCCCGCGTCAATAGTTCTCTACCCGTTTTCAAAGAATTTCGCGGGGCTTATCTACGGGGCGGACACGGCGGGGCTTTGCTCGCTTATCGGTTCGCTCGCCTCGGTTATAAACTACCGTATCTATGTGCGCGAATACCCCGGCAGGGGCGGAAAATTCGTAAAGACCTTCACGCTGATTTCGTGGGCGTTTTTCGCCGTTGTTGTTTTGCCGGGTTACTTTCTTTCAAAGTGGAAATTTTTCTGAATTAAAAAAGAGCCTCCGCCCTTTCGCGGAGGCTCTGCTGTTATATTTTTATTCCGAAAGTTCAAATGTGAGTATGGATTTGAAAAGGTCGCCGTCGATTTCGATGCCGAAGGTTCCGTTCTGAAACTCTGTGAAACTTTTGGCTATTGAAAGACCGAGACCGTTTCCGCCGGTGGAGCGGGATTTGTCGTTTCGCTTGAAACGCTGGAGAAGTTCCTCGGCGGAGAGGGTTATCTTCTGCGCGGACATGTTCTTTATGGATATGACCGCCCTGCTGTCCGCCTTGCCGATTTCAAAATAAACTCTTGTGTCGGGCATGGCGTATTTGACTATGTTGTTGAGCAGGTTCTCAAACACTCTCCAGAGCATCGAACTGTCGCAGGAGATGATTACGCTCTCGTCGGGTGTGCTTATATCGGCGGTGAGCCCCTTCTTGTCAAACGCGGGGGCGAACTCCTCAATAACCTGTGAAAGGTAGAGACCTATATCGAGCGATTCGAAATTCGCCTCGATCTGACCCGTTGAGATTTTGGACACCTCAATAAGACTCTGGAGCAGGTCGTTGAGTTTTTCGGACTGGTGGCTTATAACGCCGAGGTAGTTTTTGAGTTCCTCCTCGTCGCAGCCGCCGCTCGAGACGATGTCGGCGTAGTTTATGATGGATGTAAGCGGAGTTTTGATATCGTGTGAGATGTTCGCTATAAGCTCGTTTCTCAGCTGAACGCTCTTGTTCTTTTCCTCCATCGCCTTTATCATATCGTCACGGATAAACTCGAAATCGTTTGAAATTTCGCGGAAGTCGCCGAAAAGAATCGTGGTGTCGTCCGTATAATCGAAATTGCGGTGGGCGAGCTTTTTGCTGCTTACGCGCAGGTGGTAGAGGTTGAGCGCCATCATAAAGAAAAGCGAGGCGAGCACAACGGTTACGAAAACCTGGAAAATGGCGTAGTAGAGGAATTTGAACTCCGAAAGAAGCTCGTTTTCGTGGGTGCGGTAGTTGAACATAAAGAAAAGCGTCACCATAAGCTCAAGCAGCGCCATTATTGAGATTGTGATAATGACCTTTCCGATAAACGGAACCTTGAAATAGCCGTCGTTTTTCTTGCCCGCTTTTTTCCTTATGCCCGAAATAATCCTGAACACGAGGGTGTTTCTGTAAACGTGGCCGTATTTTATTCTGGTTGCGAGCGTTATGCTGAAAAGCAGCAGAACCGAGGAGAAGACGAGGGAGAGAATCAGTATTACGGCGTTCCACAAAACAAGGTTCGTCTTCTTTATATCCGCCACGGAGGTGAGCACCATAAGCATCACGATAAACGCCACAATCGCCGACATTATAATAACCATAAGGTCAAACGGAATGCGGTCGATAAACCGTGTGGGGGTATCGTCGGTGCTGTCGCCGGAGCGTCTGCCTATACTGCTCATTATCATACCGAGGTCGATTATTGCGGCGAGCAGGAAAATCACCAGCATAACAAGCAGCGGGTATTTGACAATATTTGCTGTTTTGATAAGGGTCATCGCAAGGCGGAAACTGTCGTTCGCGGGCAGACCCTTTCTGAGGTAGAGGGTGATTGTTCCCTGCGCGTTTTCGCCCGATTCGGTGCATATATTGAGCGGCTTTACGCTTTTGTATTCCGCGTCGTTATCGGGGTTGAAATTGTCGTTGTCAAGCAGGTTTGAAAGAATCAGACCGCCCTCTTCGCTTCTTACCGCGAAAACAATGTTTGACCTCTCCCTGTTATATAGGGTGTAAACATCGCTGTAATCGCGCCCTTCGAGTTTGAGGGTTGTGTAATACTCTATGTTTTCAAATTCGGGATTCGTCTTTACGCGCAGAGTTTCCTCAACGGCGTAGGCTTCGCCGCCGTCCGAATAAAAACGGTAATCCGCAAGGCAGTCTATGGCGAGGAACATCGCCACGGCGAGCTCCGCGAGAAGCAGGAATATGAATATCGCCGTGATTTTGTCCGACAGGCTTTTTATCATATATTTCATATCAGTTCATCTTCTCCATTTTATATCCGTAGCCGAAAACGGAAATAATATATCTCGGCTGAGCGGGAAGGATTTCGATTTTCTCGCGGATGTGTCTTATGTGAACAAGCACGGCGTTTTCCATACCGAGCGGGTCCGCGTTCCATACGTTTTTGTAAATATCCTTCGGGGAATAGACCGTGCCGGCGTTTTCCGCGAGAAATTTGAGAATGGAGTATTCGGTAGGGGTCAGGTTTATGGCCTTGCCGTCAACCTCAACCGACTTGGAATCGTCGTCAATCACTATGGGACCGTTGGCGATAACATTCTTGCTCTGCGCGGCGGGAGCGCCGCTGTTTTTCCAAGAGTTGCGCTTTAACTGATATTCGACTCTCGCCGCGACCTCGATTTTGTTGAACGGTTTTGTGATGTAGTCGTCAATGCCGAGGCGGAACGCCATTCGTTTATCTTCCGCCTCGCTTTTCGCCGTGAGCAGAATCACGGGGATATCCGAGAATTTGCGTATTTCGCACAGCGCCTCAATGCCGTCCATTTCGGGCATCATAACATCCATGAGCAGAAGGTCTATGCCGCCGTTTTTTACCGCATCAAGCGCCTGTTTGCCGTTGTACGCCTCAATTATGTCGTATTCGCCGTTGTCGGCTGAAAGGTAGATTCTCAGTGCCCTTACAATATCCTTTTCGTCGTCGCAGATAAGTATTTTATACATCTTTTTTCCTCCCGGTTATTGCGCCGCCTTTAGGCGCGGCGATGAAAATTAACTGAATATACAATAAATCATTTTTTTCTTTTAATCAATATCTTTAATAAAACATCATATCAAATCTTAATGCAATCTTAATGCGCAGGTCGGTTTTTCGTTGAAATGTCAGCCGCCGTGTGATATACTTTTAAGTGCGGTAATCACGCCTCACGGCTGATTATAAATTTTTATTTACAGGAGAGTACTGTTTGAAAAAGTACGCAAAACCGGAGATTGCGGGCTGACGGGAGGTCTGCCGGCAACCGGACCTCCCGCCTGAGGGCATTGAAGTCAACAATTTTCAGGAGGAAAAACAATGAATATAAATGACATCACAATCCGTTTGGAGAAAAAAGAGGATTACAGAGAGGTCGAAAATCTTATAAGGGAATCGTTCTGGAACATTTACCGCCCCGGCTGCAGCGAGCACTATGTTATTCATGTGCTGCGCGATGACCCCGCTTTTGTGAGGGAACTCGATTTTGTAATGGAGAAGGACGGCGCGATAATCGGGCAGAATATGTTTATGAAAACCGTCATAAACTCCGACAGCGGCGGGGATGTTCCCGTGCTGACTATGGGACCGATATGCATAGCGTCCGGACTCAAACGCAGGGGCTTCGGCAAAGCGTTGCTCGATTACTCTCTGGAAAAGGCGGCGGCTCTGGGCTTCGGAGCGGTGCTGTTTGAGGGCAATATCGCCTTTTACGGCAAAAGCGGCTTCGATTACGCCCGCAATTTCGGCATAAGATATCACGATCTTCCCGAGGGAGCGGACTCGTCCTTCTTCCTGTGCAGGGAACTCAAAGAAGGTTATCTTGACGGGGTAACGGGAGTCTATCAGACTCCGCGGGGCTACTATGTTGACGACGGCGATGTTGAGGAGTTCGACAGGGGCTTCCCCTGTAAAGAAAAACTCAAACTGCCGGGTCAGCTTTTCTGAACGGATAAAACCGGGCTTCGGGCGGGAAACCGCCCGGAGTTTTACGAAAAAAAGGTGAATTTATGATAAACAGAATAATCGCGTTTTTTCTGGCGCTTTTAACCTTTTTCGGCGGCGCTTTCAACACTTACCGTCCGGGGAAAGAAACTGAGTTCACGGCGGATTATCCTTCGGGGGAAAGAGATATGGAAAAATACCACGGAATATACTCCCGCGTCGGCGACTGCGGCGGAGTGCCGACTCTGTTCATAAACGGCGAGGCGTTTCCCGCCGCCGCGTATATGACATATCTTGAGGAGTTCAACAACTATTCCGGGTTCGCTCAGGCGGGCTACTGCCTGTTTTCCGTGCCCGTGCTTTTCGCCGGAAGGTGGATAAGCGCGATGGATATGAAAAAGCCGTTTCACGCGGGCATTTTCGACACAAAGGGTCAGCCGGATTTCTCAACTCTCGACTCGTCCGTTGAAAGAATCCTCTCCGCCTGCCCGGACGCCTTTATAATCCCGAGAGTCAACCTTTCAATGCCGCTTTGGTGGATTGAGGAAAACCCGGACTGTCTCGACGGCACAGGCAAAAGAGAATCGCTTTTCAGCGAAAAATTCAGGCAGACCGCCGCGGATATGCTCCGTGAGGTGATTGAACACGTAAATTCGAGCGATTACGCCGAAAACATAGCGGGCTACCACATCGCGGGCGGAAACACCGAGGAGTGGTTCCATTTCGATATGAACGCGGGTTACTGCCAAACAGCCGAAAGCGCGTTCAACGCCTATCTTGACAAATATTACCCCGGCTGCGGTTTTTCGGGGCTTCCCGACCTGTCGCTTTTAAACGGGAAGGGTTCTTATCATAAAAACGAGCACCTCGCCCGCTATCTGGAATTCGCGAGCAACGCCGTGGCGGACGACATATGTTATTTCTGCTCCGTTGCCAAGGAGGCGACGGGCAACAACCTCGCCGTGGGAACATTTTACGGCTACTCGCTCGAGGTCACGGGCTCGCTTCACGGCACCCACGCGCTGAAAACCGTGCTCGAGTGTGAAAGCGTCGATTTCATAAGCTCGCCCAATTCATATATCGGCACAAGGAACAACAATATCGACTGGACTGAGATGTACCCCGCCGATTCCGTGCGGCTTCACGGCAAGGTCTGCCTGCAGGAGTGCGATATAAGAACTTACCTCACAAGGCTCCTGTCGGAGTGCGCTCCCGAATATGACGAGGGGAAACTTCTTTCCGCCGAGGTCTGGCGCCCGCTTGAAAACAGGGAACAGTCAATAAGCGCCGTGCGCAAATCCTTCAGCCGCCAGCTCATTAAAGGCAACGGTTTCTGGTGGTTCGATATGTGGGGCGGCTGGTATAACGACCCCGTCATTCTCGGCGAGATGCGGGAGATGAGAAATATTTACGCCTCGTCTCTGAACAACGCGAACAGGGCGTCCGTTGCCGAAGTCGCGGCGTTTGTCGACGAGAGCGCCTACAAATATATGACCGACTGCTCATTGAGGGGCACCGCCTTCAATATGAGGGAATCCCTCGGCTTCGCGGGCGCGCCTTATGACCTTTATGACATAAGCGATTTTGAGGCGGTTTACAAAAAATACAAGGCGGTAGTTTTCTTATCTGACTTAAAGACGGAATATATGACGCGCGCGCTTGATCTCTGCAAAAAAGACGGCGTAAAGTATATTTCAACCTCGGACATGAAAAAGAAATACACGCCTTCCGAACTCAGGGCTTTCTATGAGGCAAACGGCGTTCACATTTTCTGCGAAACGGACGATGTCGTATATGTAAACGACAATTTCGTTGCCGTTCACGCGACCGAAGCGGGAACGAAGAAGATTTATTTTGACGGCGGGTGTTCGTATCGCGAACTTCTCTGTGAAAACGGAATTGAGGGCACGGGCGGCGTTATGAGCGTGCCTATGGAGAAAAACGAGACAAAACTTTTTGAAATAAAACGCTGACTCCACGCTGCGTGGGTGGTGTCCGGCTATACGCTGTGATAGACTTTGCTCCGTAAGGAGGCATAAGCTATGGATAAATATGTAACCGGAGCGGTTATAAAAACGCTCAGGGAAAACAAAAAAATGACGCAGGAGGAACTCGCGTCAAAAATCTATGTAAGCGGCAAGGCGGTCAGCAAATGGGAAACGGGGCAGGGCTTTCCCGATATAAGTCTGCTCGAGCCCCTCGCGCGGGCGCTCGGCATATCGGTTATAGAACTGCTGTCGGGTGAGCACATAAGCAATGTCAACCGCTCCTCGAATATGGCAAAAAGCAGTTTTTATGTGTGCCCCGTATGCGGCAACGCTGTCCGCTCCACGGGCAGCGCCCTTGTAAGCTGCTGCGGCATAACCCTGCCGCCGCTCGAGGCGGAGGAGGCGGACGGTGAGCACGCGATAAGCATTGAATCCGTTGAGGACGAATACTTTGTTCACATCGACCACCCGATGACGAAGGAGCATTATATAAGTTTCATCGCCTGCGTGTCCGATTCCGAGGTTCAGTTTGTAAAACTCTATCCCGAGGGCGCCGCAGAGGCGAGGTTTAAGAAAAACCGCGTTAAATATATCTACGCTTACTGCAACCGCCACGGGCTTTTCAGAATTAAAAATTAGAAAATCACCCCGGTTTCCGCAACGGATTCCGGGGATTTTATTTGTTTTTATGTTGATATATTCTTTTCTTATTGCTATAATAATTTTATTACAAAATGAAACACGCACGCGCATTTGAAAAAGGGGTAAATATGGAAATAACATATAAGGACACGCACGATTTTACGCGGGAGGAGCTCGAGCGGCTCTTTCTCTCGGTGGAGTGGTCGTCGGGGCATTTCCCCGACAAACTGGTAACGGCGATGAAGCATTTCAGCACGGTGTTTTCGGCGTGGGACGGCGGCAGACTTATCGGTATGGTCTGCGCTATGGATGACGGCATTATGAACGCCTATGTGCACTACCTGCTTGTTGACCCCGAATACCACGGCAACACCATTGGCAGAACACTTGTGGAAATGGTAAAGGAAAAATACAAGGACTATCTGCGAATAGCGGTTATTGCCTATAACGATGAACTGAACTTCTATGAAAACTGCGGCTTTGTAAAAAGCAAGGATGCCTCGCCCATGTTCATAACAAGTCTGTGGACCTGAAAAGGGGAGAATATGACCGAAACGAAGATTTATATCGGATTAAACGACTCGAAAACGATGAAGCAGGAGTTCGAAACCGAGAAATATATAAACATTCTCAAAAATGTGTGCAAAAGTTACAGGGTCGCTTTTTCGTTTTCTGTCACTCAGGGCGGCTATATTCACGAAAACGGCGAATACACACAGGAAAAGAGTCTTGTTATCTCACTCATCAACGCCGACAGTGCCGCGGTAAACGAAATGGCGAAGGACCTTTGCGCGTTTTTCAACCAGGAATCCGTGCTGATAACCGAGGGTGAAATAAGGGCGTACTATATAAACGAAAAGCTGTAATTGAGGGAACGGAAAAATGATAATCATAATCACGGGAGCGACGCACACGGGCAAAACACTGCTCGCTCAGCGCCTGCTTGAAAAATACAAATATCCGTACCTCTCAATCGATCATCTGAAAATGGGGCTTATCCGCGGCGGTTATACGGCTCTTACTGCCGAGGATGACGATGAGATGACCGTGTATATCTGGCCCGTTGTGCGCGAAATAATCAAAACCGCCGTTGAGAATAAACAGAACCTCATTGTCGAGGGCTGCTATGTTCCGTTTGACTGGCGAAAGGATTTTACCGACCGTTATCTTGAAAACATAAAAATCATCTGTCTCGCGATGACGGATGAGTATATTGACAGCCATATTGACGAAATCAACCTGCGCGCGTCCGCCATAGAGGCGAGGGACGAAACCCTCACGGCGGAATATCTCAAGGCGGAGAACGGGTTTTATATCAACGGCTTTGAAAAAAGCGGAGAAAAGGTCACGCTTATTCGCGAAGATTATGAAAAGACAATCGGTTCAATTCTGAACGGTACGGAGTAAAAAGATGAAAAAGATTCTGAAAATTTTACCGTTCGCGGTAGTGATAATACTGATTTCAGTGTTTTTTATCTATACCGGCGATTATTATCACGCGGACGGGCGGGCGCAAAAAGCGCTTGTTTCGGGAGGCGGGGTAACCGTTGAGAAGGCGGATTACGGATTTTTCTTTGACGGGCCCGGTGATGACTGCGCGCTGATTTTTTACCCCGGCGGCAAGGTTGAGGAGACCGCCTACGCTCCGTTGCTGAACAGACTTGCTCAAAACGGTGTGGACGCCTTCCTTGTCAAAATGCCGTTTCACCTCGCCTTTTTCGGCGTGAACAGGGCGGGGGAAATAGCGCGGCGCGGCGATTACGACCGGCTCTTTATCGCGGGACATTCGCTCGGAGGCGTTGCCTGTGCCTCGTTTGCCGCAAAGAATCCGGATCTGGTTGACGGTGTTATTCTGCTCGCCGCCTATCCGGCGGAAAAACTCGCGGACAGCACCGGCGCCGTGCTCGTTTACGGCTCGGAAGACGGAGTGCTCAATATGGAAAAATATGAAAAGAGCAAGTCCCTTCTGCCCGCTTCCTTCCGCGAGTATGTTATTGAAGGCGGCAACCACGCGTTTTTCGGTTCATACGGCAATCAGGACGGCGACGGCAGGGCGAAAATCACCCCGGCGCAACAGACTGAAAAAACCGTTGAAATAATAGTTAATTCGATGAAAGGCAAGGAGGATAAATGAAAAAGAGAGTTATTAAAATCATCGGTCTGATTCTTGCTTTTACCCTGATTTGCGGTTCCGCCGCGCCCGCTTTCGCGCTCGGCGCTCAGGTGACGGCTCAGGCGGATGCCGCGACGGACGGCGGGAACATTTTCGCCGGCATTATTTCTTTTTTCAGGGAATTGTTTGACAAAATCATTTCATTTTTCAAAAACATCTTTGACTTTTCAAAAAAAGAGGTTATACCGAACACGATGAACAAAAACGCCATTCATATGCTCAAATCCGTCACCGACACAATATGCGACAGCTTTATAATCACAACGGAAGACGGTAAGGTTATTGTCATAGACGGCGGTCACAGAACGGAAACGGAATATTTTCTTAAATATCTCAAAGCGGTCACAGGGCAGGAAAAACCGCATATTGACGCGTGGTTTCTCTCCCACGCCCACGATGACCACTGCGAGGTTTTCCTTGAGGTTGCCGAGAATCACGCCGACGAGGTCAGCTTTGATAAAGTTTACGCGAATTTCCCCGAGGCGTCCTTCTATGACGGATATGACGAGTGGGGAGTATATATCATAAACGAGTATAACCGCCTTCTTCCCGCCTTCGCGGATAAAGCGGCGGAGCTTCACGAGGGCGACAATTTCAATGTCGGGGCGGCGGAATTCACCGTTTTTTACACCTTCAACCCCGAGTGGAAAAATGTCAACGAGGGCTCGACGATTATGCGTATGGATCTCGGCGGGCGCAGTGTTATGTTCACGGGCGATGCCGGAGTGAACGCGGGCAACTATGTTGTTGAACAATACGGCGAAAGCGGCGCGCTCGACTGCGAGATATGCAAAATGGCGCACCACGGGCAGGACGGCGTTGACAGAAATTTCTATGAGGCGGTCTCGCCCGAGGTCTGCCTGTGGCCCACCCCCTCGTGGGTGTGGGAAAACACAAACGGCAACTTGAAAACCCTCGAGGTGCGCGCCTGGATTGACGACCTCGGCGTAAAGAAAAACTATGTTGCCAAGGACGGCTCGAAGGTGTTTTATGTTTTCAGCCCGAAAATCGTCACCACAACCGATGTTTTCGAGGCGGGCTACCCCGCCGACAGGGCGGCTCAGCGCCTTGCCGCTCTCGGTTACGAGGGTATAGATATGGGCTTTGACTACTGGGTTTACGGCCCCGAGTCGCCGTTTTTGCAGGATGATTATCTCAACTGGGCGGCGTCGCTCAGGGAATGCGCCGAAACGGCGGGAACGCGGTACACCCACGCGCACGCCCCGGGCGAGGCAAACTCCGGCGATGTTATTGAGCGCTTAATAAGAGCCGCCGCGGTCATGGGCGCCGAATACCTTGTAATCCACCCCGTATGGAAATACGAAAACGGCAAAACAATAGAGAAAAAATCCGATTTCATTTCGATAAACGCCGAAGCGATAAGACAGTGGCTGCCGCTTGCCGAGGAGTGCGGAGTTATCCTTCTCTCCGAAAACATCCTTTGGGGAGCGTCCAAGGATCCGCGCATTATCGCCGAACTTGTAAAAGAGGTAAATTCCGATTGGTTCGGCTGGTGCTTCGATGTGGGTCACGCGCACTGCTGCGGCTATGAGCCGGAAATCCTCGGAAAATGCGGCGTTGTTCCGCTTTCACTCCACATTCAGGACAACGACGGCACGGGTGACGGTCACCTCATACCCGGCGACGGCACAATCGACTGGGATGAGTTCATCCTCGTTTTAAAGGAAATCGGCTACACCGGCGATTGCGTTATGGAGGCGCACCACCAGTCCCTTGTCGCTCCCGATGAGGAGAGGGACGAAATACTCGCCCGTCTGCTCGATGAATCGGAAAAACTCCGCTTTGAAATGAAAAACTGACGGCAATCAATTAACAATTTTAAATACAATCACGGGAGGAGCTTTTATGAAAATTTCATTTATGGGTGCGGGCAGCACCGTGTTCGCGAGGAACGTAATAGGCGACTGTATGTGCGCCGAATCGCTTCGCGACAGCGTTTTCGCTCTCTACGACATCGACGCTCAGCGCCTTGAGGAGAGCCGCGTTATTCTCGAAGCCATACGCAAGGCAAAGGGCGGCTACGGCAGCATTGAATGCTACTGCGGCGTTGAAAACAGGAAGGACGCTCTAAGAGGCGCGAACTTCGTGGTTGACGCCATTCAGGTCGGCCTCTACGACCCCTGCACCATAATCGATTTCGAAGTGCCTAAAAAATACGGGCTTCGCCAGACAATAGCCGACACCCTCGGCATAGGCGGCATTATGAGGGCGCTTCGCACAATTCCCGTGCTTGAGGGCTTCGCGAGGGATATGGAGGAGGTCTGCCCCGACGCGCTCTTCTTAAACTACACAAACCCGATGGCTATGCTTTCGGGCTATATGCAGAGATACACCGGAATTAAGACGGTGGGTCTGTGCCACTCCGTTCAGGTCTGCTCGGAATCGCTTCTCAACGAGGTTGATATGCAGGACAAACTCGAGGGCAGAAAAGAACTTATCGCGGGCATAAACCATATGGCCTGGCTGCTCGAGATAAAGGACAGGGACGGCAACGACCTCTATCCCGAAATCAAGGAGCGCCTCGAAAAACTAAACTACAAACTCGATGACCCCGAATGTTATAACAAAGTCCGTCTCGAATATATAAGGAACTTCGGTTACTATGTAACGGAATCGAGCGAGCACAACTCCGAATACAATATGTTCTACATCAAGTCGAAATATCCCGAACTCATTGAAAAATACAATATCCCGCTCGACGAATACCCCCGCCGCTGCGTAAACCAGATTGAGCGCTGGAAAGAGGACTACGCCGATATGGTAAAAAACGGCGTAAAGGAGCACGAGCGCTCAAACGAGTACGCCTCGCGCATTATGGAGGCGGTCACGGAGTCAAAGCCCTTCCAGATAGGCGGCAATGTGCTCAACACCGACCATCTCATCACGAATCTTCCCGCCGAGGCGTGCGTTGAGGTGCCCTGCCTTGTAAACGGCTACGGAGTAAATCCCTGCCATGTCGGCGCCCTTCCCGTGCAGTGCGCGGCGATGAATATGACGAATATCAACGTTCAGCTTCTCACAATCGAAGCCGCCGTCACAAAGAAGAAGGAGCACATCTATCAGGCGGCGATGCTTGACCCGCACACGGGCAGCGAACTCGACATCGACACCATCAGAAAGATGGTTGACGACCTCATCGAAGCCCACGGCGACTTCCTGCCGAAGTATAACTGAAAAAATGTCGCGATTTCCGCCGGAGGCAGCCGCCTCCGGCGGCTTTTATGTATGATTGTAAAAAATGATATTTAATGTTGAATGCCTCTGCCGTTTGTGATATATTTAATTACATAAAAGAAAAAAACGGCGAAAGGATATGAAAAAATGAAAAAATCGTTGTGTCTGTTCCTGAGTCTTATTATGATTCTCGGCGTCTGTGTGACCGCCTTTGCCGCGGATCCGAACGAGATTCCCACCCTCAAAGAAAAATTCCTTGACGGCGAAGGTCCCGAAACCGACGGAATGACAATAGACTATGTCTATTACGCCCCCGAAAATCCGCAGGGCGCGAAACTGCCCCTCGTTATCTTCTTCCACGGAGCGGGTCAGGGCGCGGCTCCACGCGCGCAGATTGAGGAGAACAATTTCCCGCTCTGGGCGGGCGATGAAATCCAGAGCCGTTTCACGGGCGGCGGAGCTTATCTGCTTGTGCCGAGAAGCCACGAGGAAAACGGCGAGAACTGGAGCGACAACCATGTTGCCGCGGTGAAGGCGGCAATTGATGATTTCATTGAGAAAAACGCCGATTCAATCGACATAACGAGAATATATGTCGGCGGCTTCTCAATGGGCGGTAAGATGACTCTCAAAATGGCGTCGAGCTATCCCGGATATTTCGCCGCCGCCTTCCCGCTCTGCCCCGCCTATGAGCCGACCTCGGAGCAGATTGAGGCGCTCTCCGATTTGCCGCTGTGGTTCATAGTCAGCCGCTTTGACATAATCGGCGGCTACTACACCTTTTCAAAGGATATCTGGGAGGAATTGTGCGAAAAAACCAATGTGCCTTCCGACTGCAGACTCACCCTTTTCGGAACTGTGAAATACCCGGACGGCAAAAAAACTCCGAGCAACCACCATGTATGGTTCGCGCTGGCAAACGATATGTTTGCCTATGACGGAGGTAAATATCCGGGCGCGGTCACAACGGACGCCCAAGGCAACGAAATTGAACTTGTAAGCCCCGACGGCGTTGTTTCGTGGCTCTGCTCATACACCTCTGATTATGACGGAGAGCCGCTTGAGGCAAACGGCACCCTTGAGAACAACCCCGACAGCATCTATAACGGAGCGGACAATGTTCTGAGAGCCGTGTTCCCGCTTGTAGCCGACGCGATAAAAACCTTCTTCACCGGCATTTTCGAGAGCATCGCCGGGCTGATAAAGAGATAAAAGAAAAGGACCTGAAACGAAAAATGTTTCAGGTCCTTGTTTAACTTTTCAGTTATATTATTTAAGGAAACCGAAGCTCTTTACAATCGGAGCCTCTTTTGCTTTGCCGGAGCAGATTGAGAAGAAGCAGATGATTTTAACAACGAAGAGAATGATTTCAAATATTGCTACCGGTATGGCGAGCAGGAAATTAAGGATGGGGATGCACAGGCAAATAAGGGCAAGAGCGGCACAGACGGTTATTTTGATTGCCTGTCTGATATGGAACTTAAGATAGGGTGAGTCGTTGCTCGCGAGAAGAGCGATAACAATACCTACCGCGCCGAGAATGTAGGGGAGCATGGCGTAGCATTTGTTTTCCGAAATATCCTGAGCGTCAAATTCCGCGGTATGATCGGTGGGATCATAGTTGTAAACGGGCTGCTGACCGTATGCCTGATACGCCTGATCCGGATTCGGCTGAGCGTAATACTGGTTGGCGCCGGCATCCGCCGCGGGCTGCTGTGATCCGCAGGAAGGGCAGAAATTCTGGTAATCCTCCAACTGAATACCGCAATTGATACAATTCTTCATAACAATACCTCTTTCAATTGTTTTTTTGTAAAAAATTTACTTTTACATTATAGCATTTATGTATATTTTGTCAATCCGTTGGGAACTTCCATTCAATTTTTTTCGGAAACGGAAAATCTGATTCGTCACATTTAAGCGAGGTTTACGATTAATCTTTTTTATTTTTGTTGAAAAGCAATTTATTATATAATATAATTTAACAGTACATTACTATCCCGATTAAACTTTCCGAAACGGAGGTCTGTATGAGGAATTCACTGTTTAAAAAAGCGCTTTCGGTCTTTCTCTGCCTGCTTATGCTCGCGGGCACGGCTCAGCTTGTGTTCACCGCCTTTGCCGATGACGGCAAGGTGCTGTTCACCGTCGGCACGGATATTCACATTGACAACACGCAGACAAAGATTGAGGAATACTACCCCGAAAACGAGTTGTATTTTCAGGCGTCCGGGTCCGGGAACATCTATGACCAGGCGGCGGAGCTTACAAAAAGTTTTCTTTACAAAAGCGTTGACGAGGGCGCGGAGTTTATACTGATAGCCGGCGACCTCACAAGAAGCGGAAACGCCGCCCAGCACACCTTTGTCGCCTCGCTCCTTTCGGATTTCGAGGAGGAAACGGGCGTTCAGGTCTATGTTATTCCCGGCAACCACGATTACTACAACTCCACCCGTGAGGAGTTCAGGAACTGCTACAGTGCGCTCGGCTACGACACGGCGCTCGCCGAGGATGAAAAAACCGCTTCATACACCGCGGATGTGGGCGGGAACTACCGCCTTATAGCCGTTGACTCAAACGACCCCGGCGAGGACGGCGACGGCATAGATGACGCCCTGCTCGGCTGGATTGAGACCCAGGTTAAGAAGGCGCACGAGGACGGCAGGGAAATAATATATATGATGCACCACTCCCTGCTTGAGCACCTCTGCCTCGGGCATCTGCTTATGAAGGATTTTATTGTGAGAGACAGCGAGGCACTCGCCGAAAAATTCAGCGAATGGGGCATAAAATATGTCTTTTCCGGCCACGAGCACGGCAACGACATTTCGAGTTTCACGGGCAAAAACGGCGAAGTTGTATATGATGTTCTTACAACCTCACTCTCGTCGTATCCGCTCGAATACAGGTCTGTTACAATGTCGCCCGAAGGCGCGGATATAAAGATGAGAAAGATTGACGAGTGCAATGTTGACGCGCTTGTTGACGGCTACACCGACGCGCAGAAGGCGCTGCTTGAAAGCGATTACGAGGAGTTTGCCTACGGGCTTTTCAGATATTCCGTTGAGAGAAAGATTCTCAGACTCATCGCGCCTGAATATATCAAAGGCGTGCTGAATGTTACCGACGGACCCCTTGCGACAACCGTCGAACTTCTTTTCACCGCCATATCTGAAGCCCTCGAAATGCCGCTTTACGACAGCGGGGAGGGCGTGAGCATTGAAAAACTCGCTTCTTCCAAGGGTGTCAGAATTCCCGCTTCGGATTACGGCTCGCTTATAGAACTCGCGAGCGCTATGGTGGCAATGCACTATTACGGCGACGAAAATATGCCCTCGGGCGAAAACCCCGAATGCGAAATCCTCGTCAAGGGTCTCAACACGGGTCTGCAGTATGTTCTTACAAGAACGGGCAGAAGCGGTCTCAACCTCCTGCTCGATGTTATCGGAACGCAGGTGAACACCGAGGAACTCAGCCCTCTTTTCACAGCCGTTGCCCTCGGCAGGGAGGATTCCTATAAAATCGCGGGCAGGGTGCTCTACCCGCTGCTCGACAAATTCGCGGTGGATTCGGGTCTTCCCGACAGGGATGTCTTCCTTCCCGCCGATACAGCCGAAGCGGCAGAAGGGGACAACGCGCCCGTGTCGTTCATCGGAAGAATAATTGAGTTTTTCAAAAAGATTTTTATCCGCGTTTCCGCTCTGTTCGGATTCGCGGCACAGTGATAATCGGAACGAAAGAGGGGAAAACATGTTTCCCGCAATAAACTTAACTGAAGGGGATTTCAGAGAATATCTCCGCGTAATTTCGGAAAAGCAACTTCTCAACAGGGAACTTTGGAAAAACTGCGTCGGCGTGTTCTCAACCGGCATAGACGATGAGGACAGGGGCTGGCGCGGCGAATACTGGGGCAAGATGATGAGAGGCGCCTGCCTTGTTTACTCCGTAACAAAGTCCGAAGAGCTTTACGCCGTGCTCACCGAAGCAGTTGAGGGGCTTCTCAAAAAGCAGGAGGCAAGCGGCAGAATAAGCGCGTACAGCGTTGAAAACGAGTTCTACGGCTGGGATATCTGGGCGCGCAAATATGTTATGACGGGTCTTCAGCATTTTATCGATATCTGCAGGGACTCCGGCCTCTCCGAAAGAATAATGAAGGCGCTCACAGCCCACGCGGATTACATTGTTGAGCATATAGGCGAAGGCAGAATCGACCTTCTCGAAACGGGTCTTTATTGGGGCAGTGTCAATTCCGCGAGCATCCTCGAACCCTTTGTGCGCCTTTACGCCGACACAAAAGAGCAAAAATATCTCGATTTCGCGGAGTATATAATCGGCACGGGGGGCTGCAATCTCGGCAGTCTGATTGACTGCGTGAAGGAGGGTAAGGCGCCCTTTGAATTCCCCGAAACCAAGGCGTATGAAACAATGAGTTTCTTTGAGGGGCTCCTCGCTTACTATCTTGTCACGGGCAAAGAGGAATACCTCGGTTATGTAATAAAATTCGCCGACCGTCTGCTTGAGACGGATTACACGGCAATCGGCTCCTGCGGCTGCACTCACGAACTTTTTGACAATTCAACACTTATGCAGACCGAGCCGAAAAACGATATTATGCAGGAGACCTGCGTCACGGTTACGCTCATGCGGCTGCTCTCACGCCTCTTCCTTGCTACGGGCGATAAAAAATACATAAACGCCGTGAGAAAAAGCGCGCTCAACGCCCTCGCGGGAGCGCTCAACATAAACGGATACGAACAGTTCAGCCGCGAAACAAAAGCATACCTGCCCGGTATGGTTTTTGACAGTTACTCCCCGCTTTGCGACGGCGCCCGCGCTCTCGGAATCGGCGGTTTCAAACGCTTCGCGGACGGCTCGCATTTCGGCTGCTGCGCCTGTATTGCCTCGGCGGGTTTCGCGCTTTATCCGCTTATGAGCGTCACCGGGGATGAGAAGACCGTAAGCGTCAATTATATCTTATGCGGCGAATATGAGTTCGGGAAAATCCGCGTTCTCGTTTCGGATGATAAAATAAAAATCACCGCGCCCGGGGATGTAAAATTCAATCTCAAAGTCACATCGGGCGATGAATATCTTAAAATATCCGCAGTAAAAAACGGCGGAACACCACAAGCGGACGAGAACGGATATTATATATTTGAGGGCGTCAAAAACGGCGATGAATTTTCACTCAAAACCGTCCGGGTTTTAAAAGAGGAACGCGTAAACTCAAAAAGCACATTCAACCTCGGCGGTTATGCTCTCGCCGCCGACACAGCGAAAACTTCCGCCTATAATCCGGGCAAAAAAATCAATTTTTCAAGGGATGAAAACGGCGGCATCATTTACGAAGAAGTCGCGCCGTCCGAAGGCGAAAAATTGCGCGTAATCGCGAAAACCGACTCGGGCGATCTTATACTTACCGACTACTCCTCCGCGGGGCAGGACGGCAAAAGCCTTGTTACGGTGTGGTTCTGAAGCGGGGTGAAAAAATGACGGTTCTCAATGATGTTCCCTACGGCAGCCACGAAAGGCACAGGGTTGATATTTATATTCCCGACAGCCCCGAAACCCGCGAAGGGCTTATTCTGATTATTCACGGCGGCGGCTGGAGACAGGGCGACAAATCTATTCTCGCCCCGGACACGCGGTACAGATGCGAATGCGGATTTATCTGCGCGGCTATGAATTACCGCTTTGTGTCGGAAAATGTGAGCGTCTCCGATGAACTTGACGATATAACGGAGGCGATGAAAGCGGTTAAAACCGTCTGTGCGCAGCACAGCTGCAACCTCACCCGAGTTATGTTCTCGGGCGGGAGCGCGGGAGCGCATCTCTCAATGCTCTACGCTTACACGAGGGCGAATGAATCGCCGCTCACACCCGTCGCTCTTTTCTGCTTCTGCCCTCCGGTTGACTGCGCCGCTCCGGATTTCCTTACAGGCATAAAAGGCGAGTTTGAGGACTGGAAATATGAAGTGCTCTCGGATTGCTGCGGAGTGAAGATTACAAAACAGAATTATCTGTCCGCCCCTTCGCAGAAAGCGCTCAAAGGCATTTCTCCGCTCAGTTATATTGAAAGCGCCCGCATTCCCGTTGCGGTGTGTCAGGGTAAACTGGACGACATCGTCCCCCGCGGTCAGGTGATTTCGTTTATAAACGAACTTGAAAAAAGGGGAGTGCCCTGCGACTTCATAAGCTATGAAAATTCCGGCCACGCCCTCGACAAAGACGCCGGCAAAGCGGAACAGGCAAACACCCTGCTGACCGACTACGCCCGGCGGTATCTCAAATAATATTGCCCGTAAAAAGAATAATAAAGCAAAACCTGCTTCACCGCGGGTTTTATTTTTTGCTTTCATAACGTCAAAGTCCCGTTTATCGTACTGCGATTATTGTATAATAACATCGAAGACGGAGGAAAAGCTCCGGGAGAAACGAGTACGAATTATCGGACAGTGGTTGTGATACAATCAACTCAGACAAATGAAAGGAACGGTTATTATGAAAAACACCATCGGATTCCACGACACATCCCGGGAAAATGAAAACGAAGAAGTAATAAGCGGCGAACCCGCCCGCGCGGAGAAAAAAGAACCCGTGTGCTGCGTTGCGAAAATCAAGTTCAGCGGCGCCAACATACCTCTTTCTTACTACAACGATGAGTTTTATCTCGAACCCGGCGACAAGGTTTTTGTTACGGGCAAGTTCTACGGTCAGCTCGGGTTTGTTAAAAGCGTAACCACGCACTTCAGAATCGACAAATCAAAGTATAAGAAGGTTATCGGCAAGCCCGACAGGCACATTGACGGCAAATTTATAAACATCATCGATAAGATGGTAAGCTTTGACACAAGTTTCGACGCCGACAGATTCGGAGCGATTATGATTCCTCCCCGTGATCCCGACAGCGACGAAGAAGAGGAAATTATCTGCGGTGAGGGATGGAGCGTTGACCTTGAATGCTTTGAGGAGAGCGACATTGTTGACCGCGACCTTATCAAGCCCGCTCTCGATTGCTGCAGGGATGGTAAAGTTCTTTATCTTTCTGTTAAAGACGGCAAAGGCGCGGCTTACATCAAAGGCAGAAAAATCTATAAAATCGACTTCAGTTTTGACGGCGAGACCGTGTCAGATCTTTACTGCTCCTGCTTCTTCGGCGATGACTGCCTTTGCAAGCACGAAACGGCGGCGCTCATCACGCTGAGCATGCTCTCACACTGCCCCGAATTTGAAGGCAGAAAGAACTTTACCGCAATCGATTCCGACTTCTTCTGGAACTACATTTCCGAGGAATCAAAAGAGATTTCGCTGAAATAAACCGTGTCCGCTTTATAGGACTCCGTGTCTGATAAAATATAATCAAAGAACAGGAGAACATCTCCGGAAAGAGGTAAAATAATGACAGAATACATAGTCAAAGAACACATGACGATTGTCAACGACAACGAAAAAACCGCCTATGTTGTTCAGATGCTTCAGCAGTATATCCGCAATCTCAGGTCACCGACATTTATGCAAGACATCTCAATCGAAAGTTTCGAGCTGTTTCATAACAACAAGGTGATTTCCGGCGGGAATATGAGATTTGATAATTCCGCAGCCGTCGGTAAAAGCACCGCGTGGATTCTGAATGATGATTTTTTAGGGCCCGTCATTACGGAAAATGATTTTGAAGACAGTTCGTCAAACCCGATATGCGCTCTTTTTTCCGATGATGACGAAACAAACGACATTATCACCTTCCGCATTTCTTATATTTGCGAGCCGGCTGTTGCCGCTGATGTCGGATTCAGATATTGGCAAAAATTATTTTATGCTTTTGACTGCGATGAGCTGCGTGAATCCGTAACATACAGGTGCCTTTCGGTAAAAGCGGGAGCGGAGGATAACAATTACAATTTCTGGTTCAACCGAAATACCGGCAACGCGGAGGATAATGACTACACATTATATGTTTTCAATTCGATGCGCCGCGGATGTGTGATGCCTGTTGACTGTGATTTTATCCCCGAGTCAAAAGAGGAATGGGAGCTCAGCGAAATAAACATCGATGACTACAATGACATTTACACCTGGCTCGCGCTTTCCGAGGAAGAATGGTCGCAGAAGGCAATTGAAAAATGTGAACCGCTGTTTAAAAAACTCGGCGCACAAGTGGAGCGATACAGTGAATCGCCGCACGAAGACGATGAAGAGGACTGCAAATATGTATTTCAGGGGCTCAACATTTTCAGCGGCAAAATCAAGGGAGACGATGTCAACGATTTTATTGACTGTTATGATTCCCTCATAAAATATCTCAGAAGCATGTCAAACGGCAAAGAAAAGCCCGACGGCAATTCTTTCAGATACATTATCGGCGAAGGAGAAAACAGTCTGGCGTTAGTCATTCTTGATGATTCCGACCCCGATTACGACGGTGTAAAAATCCGTTGCGCAAGAATATAAGCAACCGAAACACAGGAGGTAACACAATGTACATTCTCATTATGAACCCCGAATGGGGAGAAAAGATTCTCAACGGCGAAAAGACCTGGGAAGTGCGCAGATCCGCCACAAACCATATCGAGCGTATCAAGATTGCTTACAGCAAAACCAAGAAGAGCTTCGGCGAAGTTAACCTTGTCAAGTGCATTTCTCTCACCAGGGAACTCTTTGAGAAGAATGTTGACAAGCACTGCATCCACGACAGTTGGGAGAAAGTCACCGCCCGTTATCCGAACCCGGTCGCCTGGGTTATGGAAAAACCGCAGATTTACAAAACTCCCGTTCCCTACACTCCCCACCAGGGCGCGGTTGTGTGGGTGAAGGAAGACTGACCCCGGTAAAACGCACGGTTTTCCCTCAGCGAGGATTTCATCACGAAGTGATTTCACCCGTCCGTAAGGACGGATTTAGTTGAAAAGAGCACTTGCAGATGCAAGTGCTCTTTTCCGTGTTGTGATGTTATTTTAATAAGGACATCAATGGCAGTTGCAATTTGAACCGCTCTCTATTTATTCTTAAATATACTCTTGTTTTTGAACCTTTTTATATGATAAAATATATTTTAAGAAGTCTCTAGTGGGTATGTGGGAAAAGTACTATCATTAGTTCTGAGCGGTAAAATGATTATCGGAATGGTGCCCGTAGCGACACAGACAAACGAAAATGATGTTTTTATAATAATCGACAAAACAAGTTTTTCCGCAGGCGATACTTCAAGGAATTATTAAAATAAAGGAAGATAAGTAAAATGATTATTATTCTCTCTCTTGAGGATTCTGTATACATCAAATATGTTTTGTATTTAGCTGAAAACTTGGAATCTGGTTGGGAACTAGTAAAAAAAGATGCTTTGGTCGGCCCGTATAGAATGGAAATGAACATGCGTATGTTTGAGCCGACAGAAGACATGATGAAAGTTAATCAACTCTCTTTGTCTGTTTCTAACGGTGAAGCAAAAAAGAAAGACTTAGAAGGCTTCTCTGTAAAACTTCTCGATACGGTTTATTCTTTTTACAAGGTTGCAGAAACAGAAGATGAAATCGCCACAGTTTTGAACGAAGCTGAAGACCTGATTTCTAAAGCGTACATCAGCCCGGTAAAAGAATTTTTCCCTGATTTAGATTTAATTGGCATGTTAAGGCGTGGAGAAGAAACAGACTACAATAATTATCATATAGCGACATATAATAAGTGAACTTGTATTTATATCTGAGCACAATTTTTATGACAAATTCTCAGTGATGTGCGCTTATGACAGTATGAATAAGCCAAGTAACAAGCAGTATTATTATCACTCTCTAGTGATATAATATGTATTATAGACAATAAACATTAATTATGGGGTGAAATTTATGGTTTGTTCCAAATGCGGAATAGATGCAGGCACAAGTAAGTTCTGTCCAAACTGTGGGACACCGATCGAAGCAGTTGCTACTAATTATAAAGAACCGGAGAATGACAAACCGGTTTGCGAAAGCGCAGATCAAACGGTCACACACTATAGGCAATCGGTGCCAAACGGAAAGACGAGTAAGGTTAAGATCGGTTGCCTGATTGCGTTGATCCCGATTGCATTCCTGTTTGGTTTGTTGATTAGACTCGGAACTGAATCAAACAGTACCATCCCTGAGAAGAATGCGACTGGTGCAGCCCAAGACCGGGCGAGCGCTAGAGATATGGTCCTTTATGATTCAGATAATATTCTTGTGGAATTCAGGGGACTTGAAAAACATTTTGATGATAGTTATATTATTAATATTTATGTCGAGAATAATCAAGATGAGGATTTTTATTTTATCTTGTCGGATGTTCGAGCTAATGGATGTGTTGTTGATCTTTCAAATTGGGACTGTGTCTTGATTCCTTCTCACAGCAAATATCTTGCTTATCCCAACAATGATTATATTCTGGATAATGATGATTTGCAGCCATACGGAATTGACAAAATTGACAGTATGGATTTTAAAATCAATTTTTACAAATCTTGGATGAAAGACAAGTTTATAGAAGAAGAGATTCATCTAGAATTGTGAACTTATGGTAAAATATACGCGTAGGTATTTCATAAAAACTCTATTGGAGGAAGAATTATGAAAATAACAAAGAAAGCTCTGTCAGTTCTGCTCTCGCTGATGCTCGTGCTCGGCACGGTTAGTGTCGGGGGAATCAGCGTGTCGGCGGAGGTTCCTGCCGTAACCCTTTGGGGTGACGCCAACTGCGACAATCAGGTGGATATGGCAGACATCGTGTTGATTATGCAAAGTCTGGCAAATCCGAACAGGTACGGGCGTTACGGCACCGATTATTCCCATATAACTTTACAGGGCGAAGTTAATGCCGATGTTGACAACAGTATCAATGGAGTTACTGCCGGTGACACAACAAAAATTCAGGAGTATCTGCTCGGCAAGATAAGTTCATTGAACCCGAACAGGGGCACCGGCGCATCTTCTTCCGCGACTGTTTCTGACAAGAACGCGGATATTAACGCAGATGTTTCTTTCTCGTTCATGGACGAAGACGGCAGCAATAAAGTCAATCTGGCATCCGGTGAGAACAGAACAATCGGAGTTGATGTCAATATTGATGCCGGCAGCAATCCGATTTCCGCTCTTGATGTTCAGTTCACCGTTACAAACGGAATAAAAATCAGTGAGATTTATAGAAGTGTGAAAGCGTTCCGTGGCGTGACGGTCAGCAGAAATATTGAAAATCTGAGGGCAAACTATACGACTCTTGACGGTGACTCACCCATGACCGCGGAGAGCGGCAAATCGGCTTTTATGATTGATGTCGAGGTGCCGGCAGGCACACCGGACGGCGTTTATTATGTTGATTTTTCATCTTGCAAGATTTTTAAAGATAACACCTCATTTAATTACACGGTGTCGGCTGACCCCCTTAAAATAGTTGTCGGTAACGAGACTATGGAAATTTCAACTTACAGCGACCTCAGGGATTTCGCCTCACGCGTAAACAGCGGTGAAACGGGCCTCAACGCAATACTGATGAATGATATTGAATGCAAAAACGATGACGGAACAGCCGCAAAAGACTGGACTCCCATCGGCAATTTGAGCAACAATTATATCGGCACATTTGACGGCGACGGCCATATAATAACCGGGCTTACTTACAACAACCCAAATCAGGATTACGCCGGTCTTTTCGGCTGTGTCGGCGAAGGCGGTAAAGTCCGGAATGTCGGCCTTGAAGGCGGAAGCATAACAGGACAAAAATATGTCGGCGGCGTCATCGGACTTAATTACGGCACCGTCACAAACTGCTATAACACGGGCGGTGTTTCCGGCAAAGATTATGTCGGCGGCGTGGTCGGATATAATTATAACAGCTCGGTTTCAAGCTGCTACAACACGGGCAGTGTTACGGCAACAGCAAACTTTGCTTATGCCGGCGGCGTGGTCGGAGAGAATTGTGCAAACAGTTCGGTTGAAAACTGCTATAACACGGGCAGTGTTACCGCCACAGAACAATATGCTTATGCCGGCGGCGTGGTCGGATATAATTATATGAGCAGCACGATTTCAAACTGCTATAACACGGGCAGTGTTTCCGGCGATTATGATGTCGGCGGTGTGGTCGGATATAATGTTAATAACAGTTCGGTTGAAAACTGCTATAACACGGGCAGTGTTACGGCAACAGGTAACAATGCTTATGCCGGCGGCGTGGCCGGAGAGAATTTTCTTGAAAACAGTTCGGTTAAAAACTGCTGTTATGACTCAGACAGAGCCCCCGGTATTCCCGCAATAGGGTACGAAGACATTGCAACACACACCAATGTCGAAGGTCTCACCACCGCGCAGATGACCGGCGCAAACGCGCTTGACAATATGGTCTTTGAATACGGAGCCGGCGAAGAAAACCCCTGGCTGACCAGGGCAAACGATGACATCAATTCTTTTTATCCCCACCTTAAGGGCTTTGCCTACGACAGCGAGCCGACTGCGGAAAACTGGCCGCCCAAAATTGTGAATGTTATTGAATATCCCCTCTGGGTCGGCGGCAATCAGGTAACGAGCGACAATATGGATGATGTGCTTAAAGACGGAACTGTCAGATTTGAGGCGGTTGACGGCAAGCATATTCTCACTCTCGAAAACGCGGATATTACAGAGTCATATCGTTATGAGGAATTTGATAACGCTTATACAACCGCCAATATTGTGACAGCTTATCCGGTCAATGATACAGAGCTCACAATTGTTCTTATCGGGGAAAACAAACTGAGCGCTGCGGAATACGGCATCCGCGACTCAAATTCCCGCCTTCTGACGATTACGGGAGACGGCTCTCTTGATGTAACAGCGGATATAATGGCGATTCAGGGTATTGACCTGTTCATTGACGGTGCCGATATAACGGCGAAAGGAGCAGGAGGAGCGAACGGCGACGGAAGCGGTATTATCACAGATAATTTAACAATCCGCAACAGCGCGGTATCCGCAACGGGTTCAGAATTCGGAAACGGAATTTGCGGCACATCAATAAAAATAACTGACAGCGTAATTACCGCCGAGTCCGAAATGAATATCGCTGTAGCTTCTTCGACTTTATCAGTCAGCGGCAATAGCACCGTTATTGCCGAATGCGCTTCAGATGAGGACAGCGCGATTATTGCGGGAGAATTTGTATTTGATGACAGGAACGATATTACAGAACCCTGGAATTACAGACTTGAAAATAACGGCGATTATAAATTGGTTTACAATGCCGACGATAACACCGCGGCAAAGAAAGTAGTTATAGGCAAAGGATATGCCGTGACATTCCTTGACGGCGACGGCGAAACGGTTTTATACAAAACCAAGGTGCTCGAGGGAGCGAATCCCGAATACAAGGGCGCAGCGCCCACCCGCACAGACCCCTCGGGCGGATACACCTACGCCTTCTCGGGCTGGAAAGACGGCAACAACAACGAATATGCTCCCGGCGCGGCTTTCCCCGCGGCTGAAAGCGACATAACATACACGGCGCAGTTTACCGAAACGCCGGTTGACTACACCGTAACCTTCTTCGTTGACGGCAAGCAGTATTCGCAGTCCACCGTTCCCTTCGGCGCGCCGGTTTCAAGCCCGCGCACACCGCAGAAGGAATATTATGATTTCACCGGCTGGGATGCGGAAATCCCCGATACAATGCCGGCACAGAATCTCGAATTCAACGCGGTATTCAAAGCAATCGAATACACCGCGACATTTACAGCGGACGACGAAACGGTTAAGGAAGTTAAATTCACCGTTGAGGACGACAGCATAGATGAACCCGCCGTTCCCGAAAAAGAGGGCTATGAAGGAAAATGGACCGCATACACTCTCGCCGCGGCCGATATAACAATTAAGGCGGAATACACAGCCATAGAATATACAGCAACCTTCGTTGACAAAAACGGAGAAACGGTTGAGGAAGTCAAATTCACCGTTGAAACAGAGAGCATTGAAGAACCCGCCGTTCCCGAAAAGACGAATTACACGGGAGAGTGGGAAGAATACACGCTCGGAGCAAATGACATAACGATTAAACCCGTTTACACTCTCGCGGGCGAAACGGTCGTAAATACCGACAGCGAGAGCGAAATCACAACGGACTACAAAGAATCAAAGAGATTTGTCTTTGAGCCCGAATTCGTTCCCGAGGGAGCAACCGCACACGTATTCTATAACGGCGAAGACAGAGGCGAGGGCACTTCAATTGAAGTCAAAGAGCCCACCGATGACTACACCGTCGAGTGCAAGGTCCTCGATGCCGAAGGCAACGAAATCGCATCAAGCGGCGAAATCAAGGTCAAAGTCAAAAACAGCTTCTTTGACAGACTCAAATGGTTCTTCAATAACCTGCTCAGGATGGTAATTGAAGCGCTTATCGAAGGCTTCGGCTCAGTCTGCTGAGTAAAAACAACCATGCCCGCATCGGGAAACCGATGCGGGCTGATATAATCAATTCGATAAACCGGGATTTTATGAAAAAGTGAGTAAGGGAGGCGGAGAAGATTATTAAACGGATATTTATATATATTCTTGTATTTTTGCTTTCGCTGTCTCCTTTTTCGTCGGGCGGTGGGCAGTCGGTTACGGATTTCCCGAAGGCGGCAAAAGAAGCCGCAACACTGCTGCTGACCGATATTCCGAAAGACGGCACTGCCCTGACTCTTGCCTCAATGCAGGGGCTGCTCGCGAATACAAGCGAAAAGAATCTCCTCTTCCGGGCTGAAAAATTCAGGGAATGGCTGCCCTTTACAAATGCTCAGCTTATTGAATCTCAGCCGGACGGCTCGCCGTGGGATTTTACGGCTCTGCTCAAAGAGTTTGCGCCCTGTTTTGACGGCTACATTCTGTGCGATGATGACAGCGCTTTGATTGCTCTCTCCACGGCAAATCAGAAAAACAGCATAGTTGTTCTGCCCGGATATGAAAATGCCGTCCGGGATGCGGGGCTTAAGATGACCGCGGATGTGCGTGATTGGGATGACATTAAATTCAGAATGTCCCCCGAGTTTAAAAACCTCAGGCGCGACATCGCGTTTGAGCAGTATGCTTCATTCGCTCCGCGCCTTCTGGATTATGCCGTTATGAGCGACGCTTACATATGGTATGACGCCGATGCAAACCGCGCCGAGCATACAAACGCTTTCCGTTTTCTGTGTGACAACGCGCTGATATTCGGCTGGAATAATGACCTCGGCGAGTATAATACGGTATCCTCGCTCTCATCACTTAATGCCTGCCTGATTCCTTCGGACTGGGCGTGCAATCTCTCGGTGCTCAGCGGCTTTCCGGGCAAAAATCTTAAGCAGAAAACCGATGTTTCTTCCGAAGCGGGAGGTCGCACAGTTTGTATTCTGATGTCGGACGGCGACAACCTGCAGTGGTTTCTTGGCTCTTATGAAGATTCATCTCATTACGGGTCGCCTGTCAGAGGGCAGTTCCCCGTCTCCTGGGGCGTTCCGGCTTCCGCGGCAGACCTCGCGGTGCCTCTTGCCGAAAAATACTACGGCGAAATGACCGCCAATGATTCGTTTGTGCTTTCGCTCAGCGGCCTCGGCTACACTTTCCCGTCAAAATGGACAAGCCGCAAGGCGCTTCGGAATATGGCGGGCACCCTGTCTCAAAAAATGGAAATGCTGGATACCCGCGAACTGCTGGTGCTTGATGACGGCGGATTTGATTCAAACGCGCTTGACATTATTATGAGTGAAACCCGGGCAAACGGCATCTTCTATATTGATTATGAAAAATACGCGGGCTTAAACGGAAAAATTCGTTTTGCCGGCGGTAAACCGGTGGTATCGGCAAAATATCAGCTCTGGAACAATATGCCGGGCTGTTCACCTGAGGAAATTGCCGCCGCGGTCAACTCTCTGCCCGCAGACCCGAAAAACCCCGATTCCTATGTCTTCATCATCGTTCACGCCTGGTCGGGGCTTGACGGCAACGGTGAATTTGTTGAGGGCGGCAACACCATGGCGGCGGTTGAGAAGCTTGTCAGCGGTCTTAACCCGGATACACATCTTGTCTCACCGTCACAGTTTATGGAACGGATTGTATCAAACTGCGGATAAAAAAACACTCAAAGAAAGAATATGTTCAAATAATTTAACCCCCGGGAGAGTCATATGATGCAACGTTTGTTATCTCTTTTACTGTTGCCTTTTGCGCTGCTGTATATACGCATAAGTCCTCCGCCTGCCGTTCCCGCTCAAACCGTGCTGACCGAGGACGAGCCGGAGTGTTCGCCTTTTCAGACGGTTGATACTGTATGCGGCGCTGCGGACAGTAAGTTTTATATTCTCAGACCTGAAAGCGACACACTGACATCCGTAAACGCTGACTCGTTCGGCATGAGTGAAAATATGCCGGATAACACACAGCCGTTTACGGATGCGATAGAATACTGTCGCTCGCATCCCGACACAAAGCTGATTATTCCTCCCGGTATCTATCGTTTTACAAAGACTAATCAGATTGTCTTACAGGGGCTCAGAAATGTCTTCATTGATGGAGAGGGCGCGGAGTTTATTTTCTGCACGCCCGGCAGGCAGATTCTTGTGTATGATTGCGAGGGACTCGAAATCCACGGGCTTGCAATCGACCATGACCGCGTCAACGATCCGATTGACGATGTGGTTTCGGTGTGTAATGCTGACCCTGACACTCACACACTGGATTTTTGTTTCTTTGAAAAAACAGATATTGACGAGTCCACGGTGCTGAAAGCCGTGACTCAATGCGATCCAAACACACTTACATTCGGCGCGTCGGGCAGTGAAAAGGAAGTCTATTTTTATACGCTTGATGAACCCGTAAAAAGCGTAACCAAAGTATCTTCCAATGTGCTGCGCGTGACGCACGACGGCTGTATGGACGGCTTTGAGAACGGCGAAACATATATTCTGCGCCACCACGTCTATGACGGGGAGGGCATCCGGACGGAAAACAGTTCCCACATCACTTACAGCGGTATGAAGATATACGGCGGAACGGGTTGCTTCTTTGTTTTCGGCATCGGAGCGTCGCATTTTCAGATACTTGACACTTTTGTCGGCGTTGATCCGCAGGATAAAACCGGAGCGCATGTTTCAACCGCCGCCGATGCGATTCACATCGCCAATACAAACGGATGTTTCCGCGTGGAAGGCTGCGACATCAGCCGTCAGGGCGACGACGCGCTCAATGTTCACGACGGCTTGGGATATGTCGAATCCGTCTCCGGCGATACCGTGAAAATGTATGCCTCTGCATTCAGACTTTTCAACGGCGACACTTTGCGGTTCAAAGATGAGACATATCGTAACATTACGGACTTTTCCGCCGTCATTGTTGACGCCGACACTTCCGGCACGCTCAAAACGGTCCGGTTTGACCGTGATGTGTCCGATGTGATTCACCCCGGATATATTGCAATCAACACCGCCGCGGACAGCAGCGGTTATGTTGTGCGAAACAACTATATTCACGAAAACCGTGCTCGCGGATTTCTGCTTCAGTCCTCTTGCGGACTTTGTGAAAACAACCGTTTTTACAAAACGCAGATGCAGGCAATCAAAATTGTTGTGGATATCATTCCGGATTTATGGCAGGAAGGCACAGGTGTCAACACGCTCAAGATCCGCGGCAATACTTTTGAGCAGTGCGTTGTCGGTGAAAACAGTGAGGTTATCACTCTTTCAACCGGTTTAAACGGCAGACCCGCCGACGGTTACGCGTTTGAAAATATAGAAATCACGGGCAACACATTTACTGCGTTCCCGGGCAGGCTTGTCAACGCGTCAAATGTTAACGGTTTTCTTTTTGCGGATAACACCGTAAACGCCGACAGTATCCGTAACGCACTGTCCTTCGGCGCATATTGTGAAAACATGCAGATTCGCGATAACGGCTGGTCAGGCACAGGTGCGTGGTTCGCGGAATTCCCGCGTTGCAAAACGCTGCGGGAATGGATTCTTCTGTATTCCGGTATGTAAACCGTGGCTCCGCAAATTCCGGTTTATCGGGATAAATCACACAGAAAGAATAATACAAATCGGGATTTAATGAGGCGATATTATGAATGATAATAATAAGAAAAACAATAACACATACCATATATAAATTATTTACAATGAATGATTATTTCCGTTGGTTACCGTGTGAAGTCTCAGCGCGGTATTCAGTTCAGAATCTGGGCGGCAAACATAAAATAATAGCAAAAAAGACCACAGGAAGTGAAACCTGTGGCCTTCTTTGCACTCAAGGATTATACCTTC
>JAEEGL017345339.1_pt1 | contig 46480 bp, 78 predicted proteins | sample 9134231 | NCBI WGS metagenome assembly JAEEGL01 (sample SAMN16246548, study PRJNA631951) | gut metagenome | biome: gut microbiome; feature: rumen; material: fiber-attached | host: Bos | place: Iran: Karaj | collected 2018-10
ATAGTTAAAGGTGTAATGGAAGAATTTAAATCAAAGATGTCTTCTGAACTTAAGTCAATGCTTGAAAAATTCCTTAAAGAAGATAAACATCAAGATAGAGACAAGTCAGAAGTAGTTGATATGATTCTTACAGCTATTGAACAATTTGCTGCAAGCAACGAGTTCCCAGGATATTAAATAAATTATTTTAATTATGAAAGATATCGTTACAAAAATAAATGAGTCAAAAAATAAAAAGTGGTTTAATTGGCGTCTTGTAGCAAATGATCTTGATAATGATACCAAAGAATTATTAAAAAAAGTATGTTTAGACACAAAAAATGATTCATGGTATTCCATGGAAGAAATTGAACAACGTTTTTGGAAAGGAGATCTTAAAGACGAATTAGATAAAATTTGGAATATTGTAACCACAAAAATTTTAAATGTTAAACATAAAAAAATGGCTTATGAATTAACTCCAAAGGATGTTATAGATCAATATTCATTAGCTACAAGTGGTAAACAATCAAAAATTGAAGTTATTGCTCAGGCTTGTTATATGACTCATCGTTATATGGATGATAATAAAAACACTATGAAGGGTTATTAATTATGAAAGATATTGTTAATAAAATAAGTGAGGGATTACAATTAAATGAAGCTCGTAAAAGTGATACTGCAGTTAAGCCATTTGAAACAAAAGAAGAATTAATGACTTTTGTTGATGAAGTTGAGAAAACAAAACTTATTATCAAAAAATATGAAGATGAAGCCCAAAAGTATTGGGATGAAATGGCAAAAAACCAGAAAAAAGCTGAAAAGGAATTTAATTCATTAAAAATAAAATTTAATGATCCTGAATGGCATTCTAAATATGATGAAATTCAAAAGAAGTATCAAATTGATGAATTAATGGAAAAAGCATCTAAAATAACTGAAGCTCCTGAATGTAAAGAAGCAAATGCTAAACTTTATGGAGAACTTCAACAAAGAGCATTAGATTCATTATCACCAAAAGAACAAAAAGCAATTGGTAAACGTGGTGGCCGTATGTATAATATTTTAGCAGAAGTATTTAAGAAATATATGCATTATGACTTTAAGAAAAATAAACCAGTTGAATAATTATGAAAGATATTGTATCAAAAATTAATGAAAGTGGATCTTCATTTTCAGAACAAGTAAAATATTCAAAATCTGATTGGGAAAAATGGAAAAAAGAAACTAAAGAAGATGTATTCATTGGTAATTATGAAAATGAACCTGATTTAGAATTAGTATACATTCCTAATAATAAAGATAAAATGATGGATCATATTGCAACATATAATAAGAAAACTGGAGTATTGTTCTGTAATGATATAAAATTATTTGGTCACGAAGAATGAAAAATATAGTTAAATATTTAACTGAAAGCAAAACAGTTGAAAGTTTTTCAAAAGCTACAATAGCAGCTATTAAGCAAAATCTTCTTGGAATGAAGGTTAAGTTTAATATTGAAGGTTGGGACTTCAAGAACTTTAAAGTTTTTGAAAAAGGAAAGTATATCATGATGTCATATACTGCTACTAAAAAGAATAAAAAAGAAACTATTGAAGAAAAAGGAGATCAAATATTTATTAATTCTGATAGAATAAGTTTTGGTTATTCTAGTAATTCATTAAATTTTACTAATACATATTCATATACTAAAAATAAATATGCCGAATTAATTTCTACTGAATATGATGAAAAGAAAAATTTAACATGTCTCGAATATAAACTTAAATCACATCGTTATAATAGTGGATTTGACTGGTTATCTGGTACTGTTGAAATTTATATCCCAACAGATATTATGAATGCTAAAGAATCATATTCAATTGATTGTAAAGGATATGATAAATTTATGGAAAAATATTTACCAGCTAAAAAAGAATATCTTAAACAAATTGATCCAGAAGATTTGAAATTCTGGTCTTCTATGATGGAAAATAATGAGATGTTTATTACTCTTGAACTTGAAACTGGTAAAGGATATGGGGATAACCATCATAGAACTAAAGATTATAATTTTACTTGGAAAGACTATTCTTATGAATGTAATCAAATGTTAGCTGATAGAGATCATGAAGCACAAATTGTAAGAAAGTTTATAAGTGGATTACAAGAATTCTTAGAAGAGAAAAAAGATAAAAAACCTGAAAAGGTGCATGTTAAAATAAATCAAGAATTAGATTAATGAAAGACATTACTACATTTATAATTGAAGCAAAACAAACTACATCATCAGTGAATTTTGATGAATTTAAAGATGAAATAGAAAAATTAAATAAAGAGTTTAAATATTATAGTTTCGGTGTATTTGATGATGAAGGAGAACATTTATATATTCATCCTAAAGATACAAAGAAATGGTATAGTGCAGTACCTGATAAATTCAGATTAGATCATTGGTCAATTGATGATATTGTTAAACATGCTCCAAAATTATCTGAAACACTTTATATGGCTGTTAAAACATATGAAGTCCCAAATACTCAATCAAAAATTAATGGTACAATAAAACATTGTGCACGTCCAGTTTTGACTCATCAAGGTATGTTCTTTAATTCAGAAAAAGAATGTAAGCAATTTATTAAAGCTGTAAAGAATGAATGTCATCCTGATTATTCAGTTAAAAAATTCAAAATAGCTCCAATGACTATTAAAGCATTTTCTGATTTTATTTATGACGAGACTTTTAAGAAGGGATCATATTATAGTTATGAACATTATGATACACAATTTGTAAAATATAAAGATTAAATTATGAAGAACATAACATTATATATTAATGAATCATCAAATAATGAAGCAATGTTTTTAGGTAAAGGTTGTAAACGTAATTCAGATGAATTTAAATTTACTGTTGGTGAAAACGCTTTACTTATTAAATATGATACAAGAGGATATCAAGCTCAACTTAGAGGTATTGTTGAAATTGAAAAGGTACTTAAAAATAGAGTTGTAATCAAATATCCTGGTGAACATGATGATTTTTACAAAGAATTAAAATTTGACAAAACAGGTATTTTTGTTAAAAAAGATAATAATAAATATCTTGGTAAATCTACATTATATTGGGTTCTTTACAATAAAGAACTTATTGATAATGAAGTTGATGGTAAAGATATACAAGAATTATTAAAGGACGGTAATTGTTCATGGGGATTCCATTTTAGAGATAAAAAGGAAAACAAAAAAGATCTTAAAAAGTATATTGAAGAACTTAATGAAAAAGATTAATTCATATATATTTGAATCTCGTGAAATAGAAACTAATTCAAACAAACAACGTCGTAAAGAACTTGAGAAATGGTTGAAACATAAGAAATATGATGATTATGTAGATACATTAAACAAGATGCTTGAAGATCCAAAAGCTAAAGCATTACTTGAAGACGGATTTGGTGGTAAGCTTGGAGATACAAAATTAACTTTTAGTTATAAAGAAATTCCTGTATCTCAATTAATGCCAACACAATGTGAAATTGATTTGAATAAGTCTCTTTGTCACGCATTAAAAGAAAAAGGATCATTGGAGAAAACATTTACAGATCCTATTTTAATTAAATGGCCAATTGTAACATTTAGAAAGAATTATGTTATAGATGGTCATCATACTTGGCTTCAAGCAATAGCATTGAATCCAAAAGGAAAAATTGCAGCATTCAACTATGATGGTGACATAAGTCCAATTCAAATGCTTAAAGCAGTTCAAGGAACTATTGCTGCAGTTAAAGCTGAGGAAGATAATGATAATAATGGTAGTCTTCCATCAAGCAAAGTTGAAGGTCCTAACTTTTTTGATAAGAGTTTTGACAAAGAAAAAATTGAAAATTATATTGCAGATAATTTGGATGAATCTTTAATAGATGACTTTCATAAATATATAAAAGAAATAACAGATAAAAAGACTTTAGTTGAGTGGCTTACAAATAGTTTACTTAATATTAAAGCAAACAATTATCCATCAGAATCTGCGCCAGGCCGTGCAAAGATGCCTCAAGCATTCAAAGGTGGAACAGATGAAGATGATAAAAAGACTTCATTACCTGATAAAGAAGGTTCAGCAATGAATAAACTTAAAGATGATAAATTTATGAAGTCTGCTGTAAAATAAAAAATATATAATGAAATATCGTGGATTATTTATATATAGACCAACCTAAGCAAAAACCTGAAAGCTTACGCCCATATGATTTTCATCAAATATATTTATTTGTTTCAAAACATCAAAATGAATTAATTGATCCTAAAATATATGGGTGGATTCAAGTGTCTAATATGTATTTATCTGAACAAGACTTCTTTAGAATAAATTATGGAGAAGAAGATTTAATTATTGAAAATACTGGTGAATATTATATACCATTTGAAGATCCATTAACATGTAAAATGGCTGCAAATATTTGGGGTGATACTGTTGGTGTTACTGAATCTCGTGCGACATTATATAGCGGAATTGAATTAACAAGAGCAAAAACACAAGCATATGACCAAATAACAATATTTGATGAATTTAAATATTTTAATAAATTAAATCAAATACCAAAACAAGCATTTTACGCATTTCATAACCTTACACATATTAATTGTCCACCATCATTGAAAACAGTTGGTGAACAAGCATTTTATCAATGTGACAAATTATCAAGTTTTGGTAACTTAAATAATATAGAATCAATAGGAGCAAATGCATTTAGAGATACATTATTATCAGAATTTTCATCAAATAATATTCAAACAATAAATAGTAACTGTTTTAGAAATACACAGTTAACAACTTGTCATATTGATGGAAATTTTACAACATTACCTTCTGATGCTTTTAGATATTGTATATTATTAGAATCAGTAACTGGTATGAGTAATGTTACAAAAATAGAATCTGAAGCATTTTATGATTGTCAAGTATTAAAAAGTGTACCAACCGAAAATGTGACTGAAATAAAAACAACAGCATTTTATAATTGTAGAGAATTAGAAACATTAAATACACCAAATTTAAGAATCATTAGAAATAGTGCTTTTAAAAATTGTGTATCATTAAAAACATTAAATACATCAAATGTTACAACTATTGAACAAGATGGATTTGGTGCAACATCATCATTGGAAAATTTAGATTTATCAAATGTTACAACATTAGGTGTTGCTGTATTCTATGAATCCGGTATAAAACATATTTCATTACCATCATTACAAACAAGTATCGGTAGCTTAGGATCTTTTATTAAATCATCAAAAGTTGAAACTGTTGAATTTAATGAAGAATCAAGTGGATGGACAACTCCTTATATTATTCCTACTCAATTTGCATTAAATGCATCACAATTAACATCAATAAATGTTGGTAATTGTTATCAAATTAATCAAGAAGCATTCCGTGGTTGTTCATCATTAATATCAATTGGAGAACAACCTGAAGAACCAATATTAACAAAATTACAAAATTCTTGTTTCTATGGGTGTGTTAATTTAGATCATATTGATATATCTTTAGTTAGTGAAATTCCTGCATCAGGATTTTTAGGATGTAAACATTTAAAAAATCTTGGAAATAATAATGTTTTATCAAATGTTGAATATTTAAGAGGTTCAGCATTTAAAGATTTTGGTACAGCTGGTGAAGTCGGACTTGGTGAAATTTCATTTCCAAATTGTACTTTAATCGAATCACAAGTATTTTATAATTGTTATGGTATAACAAAAATTAATTTTAGTGATTCATTAATTGAAATACGTTCTGAAGCATTTAGAAATTGTAAAGATTTGGAATATGTTACTGGATTAGATAATGTTACATTATGTAATTGGGGTGTATTTTATGGATGTACAAGTCTTAAAGAAATATCATTCCCTAATCTTACACAGTTTATTGGAGGTAGTTCACAATTTGAAGGATGTACAGGTTTAGAATTATTAGATTTACCTAAGTTAACAACATTAGGTGGTAAAAGAACATTTAATAGTTGTAGAATTGATGGATTATTAAATTTACCATTAATTGAAGATTTAATAGCAGCTGAAACAACTTCAGGTGCAAAAATAAAAAGAATTAATTTACATAATTGTACTAAATTATATGCATATCAATTTGATGGAAATACATTACTTGAAGAAATTGATTTAACTTCATGTACAACGATTGGAAGAAATGCATTTCATGGATGTACATCATTAACACATATTGAATTACCAGCAATAAGTGGTAATATTCCTTATTATATGATACGAGGATGTTCATCACTTGAAACAATTACATTTGGTGATAATGAAATTGTATTAGAAAATGAAAGTTTAAGAGATAATCCTGAGTTAAAAACTATTAATTTAAATCATTGTACACGTATTGGTTGGAGAGCATTAACAAATTGTCCTAAACTTGAAAGTATTGGATCATTTAGTAATAATTTAACATTTATTGGTGCAAATAACTTTGAAGGTTCTAGATTAACGGGTGATATAACAATTCCTGCAAGTGTAACTGAAATTGGTGATTATGCATTTTATAATTGTGGACAAATTGCATCAATTATAATGCAATCTGAAACTCCACCAAAATTAGGAACTGATGTGTTTAGTGGAGCATTATCATATCCTATATATGTACCTGCAAGTGCAGTAGATACATATAAAGCCGCAAGTAGATGGAGTAGTTATAAAACAAGAATATTTGCAGCATCTTAAATAAAATAATATATATTATGAGAAGTATAGTTGAATATTTGAAAACCGATAGTAAAGAATTTAATGTAGATGGTTTTAAAATCATTGATAGAGGAGATGATTCTGTTGTTTCTGATTGGGGTGAAGGTGATTTACTGAAAGCCATTAATGAATTAAAGAAACTTAAAGAAGAAGCAAATAATAAAGAATATTGGTTAATTGCAACAACTAATAATGGTTTCTATGATTTAGATGATCCAGGAAACTATCTTGTATTGAAATCTTATGAATATAATGAAAAGGATGATTATTATGGAATCAATCCTAAGTATAATGAATATTTAAGACCTAATAATTAATTTCATATATTATTTGAATTTTTAATAAAGATTACTATATTATATTTGTAATCAATAAAAATTTCAAATATGGAGAATATGTATACTACTGAGAGTTTTTGTGCAGGGTTAATTCAATCAATTATCAACTATATGACTGAAAATAAAGTTGATGTTTTTCCTCTTGAATTTCTTGCAAATCGAAATGATTACAGTTCATGTGAGGCAGCTCGAAATTTTTACAATCATGGTATCAAGTATTTCACTGTTGTGAACGGAGAGCTTCACGTTCATCTCCATTATAATTCAACAGGTAATGATTATGAAAATATTGTTTCAGAAAAGCCTTGGCCTTGGCCTGACACTGAGCATTATTCGTTTCATTCTGCTGATTTAGTTGCTCTTATTCAGATAGCTTACGATACAATTGGTTCCACTCATTTTAAGGGACGTGGGGTTGATAGTTGGGATAGCTCTGAAATTGATGAACTCGAGGCAGAATATGAAGCTCGTAGAAATGAGATTTAATAAAAATACATAAGCAATTAGAATGAAAGCTATTAATAAATTTATTAATGAAAGAAATTCAGAATTGGAAGACATTGTTCTCGATATGAATGAATGGTGGAATAATCATATTAACCCTGATGGATATGATAGTAATAGAGAATATCGTGAAGATATGGAAGCTATGGCTGATGAAGCAAATGATCCTCTTGTAGATATGGCTTTAGATGCATTAGTAAGTGAATATGATTGGGATGAACACTTAATTGAAAAGAATCGTGAAGATCTTATTATTGTTTTGAAACAATGGGCTGAAGATGCTCTTGAAGATCTTTAATAATTTAATACTATAAGAAATACATAGACAATATTTAGAATTTTATCTAAGTATTGTCTATATTTTTTATATAAAAAGATAGACTTGAAATATGGATAATAATCAATGGCATCAAGCTAAAGTACCATTCTTTTTGGAAGTTGAATATTATGATGAATTTAATCCTGATACTGAAAGTAAAATAATGAAATCTTTATTAAGAAATGAAGATATTCTCCCAGGATTAAGAGTTAATCAAATGTTTGCAAATTGCGTCGATAAGAATGTTTTAATAGCAAGTGAAATAAGAGATGATTTAAGACATTTACAAGAAGAATTTGAAAAGTTTAAGAATAAGTATATTAATTTTGCTGATGATAGATCTAAAGATATTTGTATGAATAAATTAGGTATGGAACCTAATGATTTTTCAGATTTAGAAAAAGATCATGCAGCATATATTAAAGAAGTAACAAAGGATAATAAGCAACCTCAAATTGATAGTATAACGGGAAGATATAAAGCATACGATGATCCAACTAATTTTCCACAATAATGATACCGGGTTTTGTAACAATTTATACAGATAAAGATAAATATAAGCATCTATATTTTTACCCAGGATTATCTGATGAAGATGAACCTATTTATAGAAATATTGAATTACCGGATTGTCAATTAAAATATGATAAAATTATAAACGAAGATTTTTCAATTGACTATAAATTTTATGAACGGAAAATTATAAAGATTATTTGTCATCTTGTTAAAATTAACGGAGATACAGATATTAATGTTTTAAGTTTTAAGTAATGGGTAATTGTGTAGATAAGTTTATTGAAAATAGATTAAATAAAAGATTAAATGAATTATTAAATGTCCGCTTAAAAATTCGACATCGCGGAATAGAACGTGAAGAAACAAATGATTATTTTGGAACAGGATGTTATGAAAAGGATTTTGCGGACATTATTGAAATAAGAAATATTGCAAAAGAACTTGAACTAAATTGTAATAAGTTTTTAGAACGTATATCAGAACAATATAGTAAATTAAATTGATATGACAAACAATATTGATGTAATGAGAGGGTATATGAAAGATTTAGGTATACCCAGTGAACAAAGATATAGAAACGATTTATATTTTGATGTTCAATTAATTCGTAGAGGTAAAGATAATCCAGATATGCCTGCTGCGAATTATACTTTTAAGACTTATTATATTGACTCAATTGAATTATTTGATAAGTATATAGAGGAAATCAAAACTTGTTGTGATTTATTTCGTTTGCGTGCTTATATAAGTGTTAATGCTAAATCAAAACTTGAATTATCTAAGAAGACACTTGTTAAGTATGCTGAAATGGTATCTCTTGGTGAATTTAAAAAACCATGGAGATTCTGTGATCATGTCAATGGCTCATTATCAGGTAAGGAAAAGAGATGGGTTGTTGATATTGATGATGTCAATCCCGATATGGTAGATATTAAATTACTTGCAATATATGATGCAATAAGAAGCTGTACAAGTAAATGGGATAATCCAATAGTAGTTGAAATTCCAACAAAGACAGGCTGTCATTTGATTACACATCCATTCAATACATATGAATTTGAAAAGGAATGTCAAAAAAGAATTGAAGATATTAAGGAAGTCCCAGGTATTAAGAAAAACCATATAACATTACTTTACGAAAACTTATGATTGAAGAAATAAAATATCCATACGACGAACTTACGGATCTTGAACGTGAGAGAATTGATTTATATAGAGGTGTACATATGTCAGATTATAATCATATATATGTATACTATTATACTGATATGGATCTTGGAGTAGGTTATAGTATCATTATTACATTAGAACCAGTAAAGAAAGACAAACATGGTTTATATAATTTCGGTCCTACTGCAAAAGATATCACAGATGAAGAATATTTAATAGATCATATATGAAATATAAAATAATCAAGAAACATTCAAAGACATTAAAAGTTACACATCCGGGTAAATTTCCAGATAGTGAAAAATATATGCCTGAAAAAACTTCAATTGAAAGAAGCGAATGGTATGAAGTAAAACGTAAAGGACGCATATTTGGATTCTGGCATAAAGTAGGACATGAATGTGGTTATGAAGGAGAAAGAATCCAACATACAACTCATACATTAGATGAAATGAAAAATTACATCAGAGATTGGCATGAAGTTCATTATGGAGATAAATGTAAATGTGAAATAATTGAAAAATTTGAATTATGAACAAACGCAAGAATAGACAAGAACAAATAAGAACAGCTGCAAAATATACTTCAGCAAAGAATGTTGAATCATTTGAAGGTGGGGCAAAATGGGCTGACTATAATCCTAATTGGCAAGAAGGATATCCTCAAAGAGAAGAAAACAAATATGGGCTTCCAAGATTATATCTTTGTCAAATATTGACTCTTGATATGACTTTTGGGTATCGTTATTCATACCGAGTTGGTTTTATTAATTCAGAAGGCCATTGGAATATTGAAAATACAAATACAAAGGTAACAAGATATATGGAAATTTACTGTGATGAATCTGATTCACAGTTAATACAAAAAGACATTCCTAATTTTGAAAATAAAGAATCTGAGGAGGACGAAGATGGAGATAATGAAAAAGATTACAAGCTTGCTGCATAGTAATTCAGATTTGAAATGGAATACATTAAAAAAAGGTCAAGGCTTAAGCTTATTGATTTTTGAAGATGGTAAGTATACATATCAAGTATCTGAAGTTATATCTGTAAAAGAATATGATTCAATATGTAATGTAAGATTTAAATATACTGAAAACGGAAAACGAGTAAGAGTAAATCTTGCAGTAAACAAATTGAAATATAGTCTTCCTTATCTTGCAGTTAAAAGAAATACTGAATGGGCACGTGATTATACTCCAGTATATGGAGATATGATTGTATCTTTTAATGGACTTGATATACTTAATAATATCTATAGTGAATTAATCACGAATAAAATTAAAGAGCAAGAAGAAATTGTTGCTAAAGAAAAAGATATATTAAGTAAACTTTATTCATTACAATATAATAAAATAGTATGAGTAAATTTGCAAAGGATATTAAAGTAAATGATATATTGTGGACAATTAGTGAAGGTGATAAACCACAATTACTTCCACTAATTGTTACAAATATTGATATAAAGAAAATGTTATGGACAGGATATTATAATCTTACTGTTAAGCTTCCTGATGGTTCAGATAAATTTATATCATTGTTTGATACTGGAGAAAGACGAGATTATAATGTTCCTTTATTAACAGATTTATTAAGTACATTAGATTATAGTAATTATGAAGAACTGAAAAATTCAGAAATAACTATAATGGCGTGCTTTGATAAAGATATCCTTTGGAAACATTATGTTGATGGATTAGAAAGCAGTATGAAATCAATTGAAGAAGTAATTGAAAGAGGAAAACAGAATTTAGATGAATTGAATAAGAAATTAAAATATATTAAGAAACAACATGATAGTATTCAAGAAGGGTAATATATTTGATTCTGAATGTCAGACATTAGTTAATACAGTAAACTGTATGGGTGTAATGGGAAAGGGCATTGCATTACAATATAAGCAACGATATCCTGAAATGTTTAATGAATACAGATATGTATGCAAAAACAATACAAGAGAACAACATTTATCACATGGTGGAGATATTTGGATCTGGGATTATGTAGATATGTTCAAACAAAGAAAGATACTTTGTTTCGCAACAAAAGTAATGTGGCAATATAAATCAAGGATAGAATGGATTGAACGTGGTTTAGCAAATTTTATAAATAACTATAAGCATTGGGGAATAACATCAATTGCTTGGCCTAAGCTTGGTTGTACTAATGGAGGATTAGACTGGAAAAATGAAGTAAAGCCTCTTATGATAAAATATTTAGATGATATAGATATTATAAACGAGATATATGAGTAAAAGATTAACAAAAGGAGATTCATTTGACTCCATGTTTGCTGGAGTATGTTTAGGATTATCCGAATATTTTGGAATTGATGTTACAATACTTCGATTTATTTGGGTAATTGCTATATTATTTTATGGAGTAGGATTAATTCCTTATATTATACTTGCAATAATAATGCCCGATAAAGATTAATATAATTTCATTATGTAATAATTATAATATAATTTCATTATGTTCAATTGGTTGCGTAAAATTATACATAAAAAGAATAACGAAATAATATTATTGGTAAATATATAATTGAAGATGATATATTTCCTCTTCAAGCAATGATATATAGTATAAATAAATTTAAATAAATTAATAATATGATAGATAATCACACAATAGTAATTTATGGATGGAAAATTGAAGGCAGTGATGAAGTCCGTAAAATTGGTAAAAAGTTAGAAAAGATTGATGAAGAGTACTGGGATAAATTTCAAAATATAATGGTTGATGATACAATGTGTGGCAATTATTTATATTTTGGAGCAATATTAGTTAATTATGATGCGGGCGAAGATCCGGATCCAGTTGTTATAAATTCAGAATTGATTACAGAAGCAACATCTGAATATAACAAAATAATTGAAGAAAATCCAGAACTTAAAAAGGTTCTTAAGAAATATACAAAAACACCAGCTCAATTGTTTGTGTTTCAACATATTTGGTAATATGAATAAATTAGCACCTATAATACCAGTACAAAATTTAAAAAAATATATTAACAATATTAGAGATCTTCGTAAAGGCACAATAACATCAGATGACTTGAATGAAGAACAATTATATTATCTTCAAGAAGGATATAGAGAAGGTTTATGTGCAGCAGCAATGTGTTTAGCTGATGAACTTGATGCTGAAATTGGAGAAGGCCATTATTTTGAACTTGAAGAACAATGGTGGCATTATCATAACGATGAAGAAGGTGATATTGGTACTGATGAACGATTATTATGACAATTGAATTAAATGAACAAGAGTTATTAAATCAAATTGATGGTGATAGCGCTAAGCAAATCAAATCAAAAGAACTCTTTGAATACTTGTTAAAACAAGGCAAATGTTATGATTTTTATAAACATCTTATATGGGCATTAGATTATGAAGATGTATTAAATGATTACATTTGTGAATATATGGATATAAATAATTGTTTCCCTCCTGAAGATGACGAGTTTGAATAAAAAGAAAAAAGCAAAGAATGCTTATTTAGCGACAGCAAATAAATCTGATGATAAATTAAAAAGAATAAATTTCTTTAATAAAATAAGTCGTAAAAAGATTAAAGATATTGATGAAGGAATCTGAATTTAACAAAAAGAGGGATGAACTTCGAAGTAAAATTGGAGAAGGAGATACATTATTAGAAAAGATGATGTCTGTTGAAAGATTCTTCAATTTTATGAGAACAGAATCACATAATGGATATTGGAATCCTAAATACAGAAAAGACAAATATTTGTTATTGCCTAATGGAATAACAATACCATTTTATAATGGATTGTAATAAATAAATTGAATAAGTATGAGTATATTTGATGCAAGTGTACAAGATGATTGGGTTCGTGGTGATTTAATTGCAAAAATTAAAGCAGCTGAAAAGAAATATTATAATGAAAGCCCATGTTTACATTGTGGACCAGGAAATGGTTGTGATGATTGTAGAGGATGCGAAGATTCAAAAAGAAATTATGAATTAGAAATGATGCTTCGTAATGCAAGGGAAGCATATAAAAATAGATTCGGACATTCATATGATGAAGATTTAATGATTCAACAAATTGCTAATAAAGAAAAGGAAGTAGAACATTGGAGAGATCATTGTAGAAAATGTGGTGGAAATTTTGGAGATGATTGTCGTGATTGTTCAGACTGGGAAAAAACTTTTGAAGTTAATAAATCATTAAATTGGCTTAAAGAAGAGTTCAAACGTAAATATCATATAGATTACGATACAATAAATAAAGATAAAGTAAAAATGACAGCAAACGAAAAAAGAGATTTGAAAATTGACAAAGGTGTCAGTATCAAAGAGTGGATTGATTATAATATAAAAAATCATGGTGCAAAGAATTTCTTTGATTGCGTTAATAATTCTTGGGATGAAGTTTCTGATTCTATAAAACAAGCTTTGCTTGATGAAATACAAACAAAGATTAAACCAGAAAAAATTGATACAATTGAAGATTTAGCTAAATTACTTGATGGTAATGAATATCGGGATGAACTTCAAAATGATTATGGAATAAATGTATATGATCTTTGTAAAGAAAAAGGCTGGGTAATTGCTTATGGAGCATCAGATGATCTTCTTGAACTTGAAGGTGCTATAAGTGATGAAATTGGAGCTTATGATGGTTGTATTGCTCAGTTCTATAAAAAAGATTCATATTATCCTGAATATGAAGAAGAAGATACATATCGTAAAGCAAAGGAAGATATTTTCTATCCAATTGAGGAATCAACATTAAAGAAGACAAAAGAAACTAATTACAAAGATACTGTTGTAATTGAATCATTATGGTGTCCTTCAGGTACTGATATGTCATGGCAGATAAATGTTGCTGGAGCTCCTTGTGTAAAATTCAATGTCATGGAAGATGAAGAAGTTTATTGTGAAGCTGCTATCATCGACATGAGTAAATTTCTTACAAAATGAGTTATTGGGTTTATAAAGAAAATGGAAGAGTAATAGGGATGAAGGAGGTACAAGCATCTATTGATAAATGGACTGCTTCTTGGTATAAAAAACCTTATTATTCTTTCATTGAATGGAATGAAAAACGAAAACGATATAATTCAGCAGAAATAAAATTAAAATCTGATAATCCATGGAACGGATGCTTTATTAATTTATTTCTTTATTTGTTTGCATTTATTATATTTATGACGTTTGTGTTATCTATAATTATAGGATTAAAACAAATATTATGATTACATTTGAAGAAATAGATGTTGATGAAGCGATGCTGCAAATATTCAAGACAACTAATTTTCCAATATTGAAATTACACATCGAAGATGAAGTAAACAATATTAATGGAAATATCGTTTATGAATATTTGAATGGTAGAGATCTATCAGGAAATATTTATACAAATGACGATACATCAAAATATCAATGGATTGCAGTTATAAATGACAATAATATTGTAGCTTTACAATTATTGCATTTTATTGAAGATGCAATTGAATTAGTAATATTAGAAAAGGTTGCAAAATATAATGTTCATAATATATTCAAGACTGTTTTGGAATATGTTGAAGAACGATATACACCATTTGAAATATTTACATTTCCTTTGCATGATAAATTAAAAGAAGAATATAAGAAGTATGGTTTTATTGAAGAAGATAAAGAATTAATTAAGTATTATGGGAATAAGAACAATGGTTAAATTATATTGTGGCTGTTGGGGTCATTATGCTACAATATACTTAGATGAAATTAAAAATATTGAACAAAATGGTGCATATTGGTATATTTTAATGAAAGATGGAGATGTATACACTGATGCTCAAAATTTTGTAATTACAAATGATCCATGGGAGAAAGTAGGTTATTTTGTCAAGATGCCAAATGAAAAATAAATACATATAATATTTTTTATTAAATTTTATTAAATTTTTTTGAATTTTTTATACTATTTGTTCTATGTTATCATTATAATGTAGAACAAAATTTTTATATCCCTAACAAATATATGTTTTAATGGGATAAGTGAGTAGACAGTTTAATTTAACAAAAACCTCTTTAAATAAAATTAATAGTTTTTTAGATTCTGTAGAAGATAAAATTGAGGACCAAGAATTTTTCGATACATTTAATGATATTGTCTACAAAGATGTCAAAATGATAAAGGATTGTGCAGAGACATCAATTGTGGATTTTTATATAAGTACATGTAAAGAATTATTAAACAAGTATGATTATGAAATATACGAAAAATTCTATGATGACTTAAAAACAAAAACAAGAAATAAATTAGTTGATAAGTATGTTTCTAAAGCGACCTTTGACAATAACATAGATATTTATTTCAACGAAGTAAAACGTGAATACATATTACATCCTATGGGAGAATCAGAAGACATGGCATTTGTTCCTGAAAATAGAGATGTATTCATTAAGAACAATTTGAAACTTGTTATTGATTGTGCAAAGCGTTATCAAAATCTTGGGTTGCCATTAGATGATTTAATACAAGCAGGAAATGAAGGACTATTAATTACTTTTAATAAATTCGATACAGATAGAGCTAATTTAAGATTTGCAATATTAGACGACATTAATAAATCAGAAAAAGTATACTTTACATTAGCAGAAGCTGAAGAATTAATAAGACGTAATTTCCAATATACAAAGACACTTGATGCAACTATAAAGAAATTACCAGCAAACGGATTTAATAGTAAGAAAGAATTTATTGAATGGACAAATGAAAATATCAAGAAAGCTTCATTTTCATCAATTGCTTTTGCATGGATTCGTGCAACTATTATATCAGAAATAAACAAATTAGGTAAAGTAATTCGTGTTCCTAAATCTGCACAAAAGGAGCATTCATCAGTAAACATAATTCGTCTCGACAGTATTAATCCACATACAGATGACTGTTATCATGACAATCAGATATCTGAAGTGGCAAATGATGATTTTGCTGTTATGGATGAATCAATGGAAGCAATGGAAAAACAAAATATGTTCAAGGAAATTCTTGAAAAGGTATTAAGTAAACTTCCAATGATTGATAGACGAATAATCAAAAAGAAATTTGGAATAGATGCCCCGTTCCCAATGTCAATAAATGAAATTGCTGAGAATGAAGGTATATCACCTAATAAAGTAAAGTATAGTATTTCTAATACATTAAAGATAATTGAAAAGAGTATACCAGAAACCGATAAACGCAACATAATTGAACTTCTTAAATAATGAAAACATTTGGAAAATTAAAACCTGGAGATATTGTTTATGAATTAATAGACAATAGAGAACAAGTAAGGAAAAATATCGAAGCTGATGAGGAACGTGAAAATTCAACATTAATGAAAGTCACATCTTTTGAAGATTTTAGAGATGAAAATTCATATAAGTATTTTATCATTAACCAATTAATTGTTCAAGAAGTAAATCCTTATTATATTGAACATAATTACCATTTTATGAAAATGAATGGTGATAGACCTACAGGAACTGGTACATCAACAAGTAGAGAATTAGATCCTCATGCAGTAGATATTGTTTTCAAAGATACAATTCATTTAGGTCAAACAAGAATTGATAAAAATGCAGCAATTCATAGCTTAGGTTTCAAAAAAGATCATTATTATTTTGTAAGCAAAAAAGATGCCCGTAAACATTATAATGCGCTTGTAAAAGATTTTATAAGAGATCTCCAAAGTACCATAACAGGAATAAGAATACAAAAGGAAGAAAACAATAAACTATTAAAATAAAATTCTAATAATATTTAATTTTTTATTGAAAGTACTATATTATATTTGTAACAAAAATAAATTGATATGGCACTTAAAATTGGTTTTGCTCGTAAGTATTATACTGTTTGGGATTATTCAGTTTCTGAACGTACTGATGCTCGCGGTATAAAATATCGTACTGAGCATTATGTATTTCTTTGTAATGCTTCGATGAACAAGGAGAAGGCGCTTGCAAAATATCCCGATGCTGAGTATTGTGAAGATCTTCGTGGTCGTACCCGCAGCTGGGATTATGAACGTCGAGTTATTGAAGAGAATAAATTTCATGTTGGAAAATACAGTGGTATTCTGTTCAGCGCTTGTACTGATTACAGTTATATGATGTGGTTCTATAATAACTGTGCAATTGATGTTCAGAAGGATGCTATTGAACCAGTACTTATTCCTGAAGGCTATGAGGTTGTTGAAAATACATATACATGGGATGACGGATATGGAGAAACTTCAACACGAACTGAGAAAAGAATGATTTCTCCGGAGGATGTAAAAGCTCGTAAAGAACAGGAGGAACGTGAGATGCAGGGAAAGGCTCGTCTTGAAAAGGGTATTCCATTTGTGGTTACAATGGAGAAAAACCTGAATGATATGGGAGAGTATTTTATTAATGATCTGGAGATTACCCTTCGCTTCGAAAAGTTCAAGCCTGGTTATTATCGAGACATGGTTTGGGGACTTCCAATTGACAAGAAGGGAAATGCAAAACGAGTAAAGAACAAGCAGATTCTTATTGAAAAATACGAGCTCGCCGGAAATAATATTGCTATTGTGAAGGAATGGCGCTTCGCCTAATTTAGAAAAATTTATCCTTCATAACTATATTTAATTATATAGATTTGTTTCTATATTAAGTATAGTTATGAAGGATTATAAGATAATAAAAACAGAGGTATATAATGTACCACATTATGTTGCATATAAGCGACATCATTTGTTCTTTTGGAAATATTTTAGAGAATTTGGAGAAGATGATTTTCAACAGATGAAAGAAATATTAATGAAACATATTGGAAAGAAAATTGAAGACTGTTACATAATAAAAACAAAACATTGTGAATAATTTTTTATTTTTATAGTAAAAAATATGACATTTGTTTTATTATTAATAAATAAAGAATTTATATTATGTCTGATGAAGATGTTATAAAATATTGTGAGACGAATAATAGAAAAAAATGGAAAAATAGAGATATAAAAATTATTAATTATTTGTTAAGTAGATTTAATGATTTTTCTGTAGAAGACATTTATGATAAATGTAAGGAAAGTTTATTTAGATTAAAACATAATATTGATATTTTACCAAAATGTAATAATTGTGGTAAACCGTTAAAATATTCTATCAAATTTAGATTTTATCCAAGTGCATGTTGTAATGAATGTATGAATATATTAAAAGTAAATAAATTTCATCAAACATCATTAATTCGATATGGAACATACACGCCAGCACAATCATATAATATAAAAGAAAAACAAAAAAATACAAACATTAAAAAATATGGAGGAGTTTCTCCATTATGTGATAAAAAAATTAAAGATAAAGCAATAGAAACATTGTTAGAAAAATATAATGTTGATAATATTGCAAAATCAACTCATTGGAAAGAACATGTTAATCAAACATCATTACAAAAATATGACACAATTTATCCTAATCAATCAAATATTATAAAAGATAAAATTAAGAAAACATTAATTAAACATTACGGAGTTGATTGTTATTACAAAACTAAAGAATGTAAATTAAAGGCTAATTGTAAAGATGCAATTGATAAAGGAATTGAAACAAAAAGAAAAAATAATACATTAAATAAATCAAAAATTGAAATAGATTCATTTAATATTATTAAAGAAAAATATCCTGATGTAATATTTCAATATAAAGATAAAAAAAGATATCCATTTCAATGTGATTTATATATACCTTCATTAGACTTATTTATTGAATGTAATTATCATTGGTCACATGGTGGTCATCCATTTGATGAAAATAATATTAATGATATATCTATAGTAAATAAATGGAAAGAAAAAAATTCTTTATATTATAATAATGCTATAATAACATGGACAATAAGAGATGTAAATAAAAGAAATATTGCAAAACAAAATAATTTAAATTATATAGAAATTTGGAATATAGAAGAATTAAATAATATATGAAAAAAACAATTGAACAAAAATATACTGCATTATCAGAATTAGAACATATTTTACATAGACCTACTATGTATATTGGTTCTATTAAAGAAGAAGAAACATCATTATTAGTATATAATGAAAATGAAAATAAAATGATGATGAAATGTTTAACATATTCACCAGCTATGTTAAAATTATTTGATGAAATATTATCAAATTCATGTGACGAATATAGACGCAAAGATAATATGGGATTAAATAATATTGATGTAATTATAAATAAAGATGATAATTCAATAACTATTAAAGATAATGGTGGTATTCCAATAGTTAAACATAAAGAAGCAGGAATATATGTTCCAGAATTTATTTTTGGACAATTAAGAACTTCTTCAAATTATGATGATAATGATGATAGAAATATAGTAGGAACAAACGGATTAGGTTCTGTTTTAAGTAATATATTTTCAAAAAAATTTATTATTGAATCTGCTGATAAAAAAAATAAATTATTAGTTGAATGGACTAATAATATGAATAATAAATCAGAACCAAAAATAGAAAAATGTAATGAACATTATACAAAAACTACATTTTTTATTGATTTTGATAAATTTGAACAAAGTAAATATGGATTAACTAATGATTTTATAAAAATTTTACATAAAAGATGCATAGATGCAGCTGCAGCAAATTTAGGATTATCAATTAATTTTATTGTAAAAACAAAAGATGAAAAAAATAAAATTAATTGGAAATTTAAAAAATTTGAAGAATATATGGATTTATATTATGATTTTTATGATAAAAAAACTATAATTTCATTAAAAGATAATCAAAAACAAATTTGGGTATGCCCTGATTGTGGAATAGATGTAGCATTTGTAAATGGTGCTGAGTGTTCAAAAGGAACACATATAAAAGCAGTCCGTAAACCAATTGGAGATATTATAATTGAATATTTAAAAAAGAAACATAAAATAGAATTAACTAATAAATCAATAGATAGTAAATACGGAATTTTTGGTATATTTGATATATCAAATCCTATATATACAAGTCAAACAAAAGAAGAATTAAGTGTACCTGTTGAAAATTTTTATAAAGATCCAAATATTAAATTTAATATTCCTGATGATTTTTTGAAAAAATGTCAAAAATCAGAAATAGTACAATTAGTATTAGATTGGTATAAACAGAAGTCAGCAGCTGAGGATGAGAAAGCACTTCGCAAAATTAATCGTGAAACAAATAAAGGATTAAAACGTCCTGACAAATATATTACTTGTTCATCTCGAGTAAAAGCAAATAAACAGCTATTCATTTTTGAAGGAGATTCTGCACGTTCCGGTTTTAGAGGAGGTAGAATACCAGAATATCAAGCAGGCTATACGATGAGAGGTGTACCTTTGAATTGTTATGGGATGACTCCACTTCAGATTATGAAGAATGAAGTATTTAATGATATTGTAACAATTCTTGGATTGAAGTGGGGTAAAGAGTTCGATATAAATGAACTTAATTTCGGTAAGATTGTTATTTCAACTGATGCCGATGTTGATGGTGATAAGATCGCAGCTTTACTTCTATTATTCTTCAATAATTGGCCAGAGCTATTTGAAAAAAATATAGTTTGTAGAAGTATATCTCCTATTATCATATCAAGAAAAGGAAAAGAATGTAGAAAATTCTACACAATGGAAGAGTTCAAAGCTGAAGAGAAAAAACTTAAGGGTTATTCTCATAAATATGCAAAAGGACTTGGTGGTCTTTCAAATCAAGAGTCAAAAGAAATGTATCAAGAACCAAAATTCTTGTATTTCAAAAAAGATGAAGCTGCAGACAGTATGTTTAGAAAATGGTTTGCAAAGGGAGATTCTGAAACAAGAAAACAGATGTTAAATTCATAAATATGATTATTTGTAAAAAATTATATGAAAACAATTGAAGATTATATAAACGAGTCAGTTAAACCAGAAAATGGTAAAGACTGGGAAGTTTATGTTAATAATAAATTAGATAACACTTTCACTGAATGTGCTAAAAAATGGAAACGATATCCTAAAGTTGGCAAAGGATGGTATGCTGGTGGAACAGTGTTTAAAGTTGTTAAAATAGAAGACAATAAAGTTTATACAGAAGAAGACAATTAAGCTGTACTTAAGTACAGCTTTTGTATTTTTTATATTTTTGAACTATATTTATTTATATGGAGAAAACAACAAAAAGAACTATAACAAATTTTCTTAATACTGAATATCTTAATTATGCATTCAGTGTATTGGAAGAGCGTGCTATACCATCTGTTATTGATGGGTTCAAACCAGGTGCTCGTAAGATTATGCATGCTTCTTTAGCAGGTACGACTAAAGATGGTAAATTATATAAGCTGCTTGCTCTTTCAGGAGATGCAATGCGAGTATCATTATATGCACACGGTGATGCATCACTTAATGATACAATTGTAAGAATGTGCCGAACATTTACAGATAACTTAAATCCACTTGAATCTGATTCTCAGGTAGGTTCATTGAGAGATCCTGACTCAGCTGGTGCTCCTCGTTATCTTTATGTTAAGCATTCAAAGTATATGAATCTTATTTATAAGACTGATTATGACTTGTTAGATTTTGTATTTGAAGAAGGACAATATGTTGAACCTATGACATATCTTCCAATTATACCAACAGTTCTATGTAAGAATAATATTGGTGTTGCTGTAGGTTATTCAATGCACAATCAAGCTTATGATCCAATTGATATTATTGAAGCTTGTAAAGAAGTATTAAATGCTCGTATAGATAAGAAAGATAAAATCAAAACTGTTGTTCGTCCTTATCTTAAAGGTATCAAAAAAGAGAATTGGAGATTTGAAGAAGGCGCATGGTTTAATTATGGAGAATGGAAGCTTAATCAATCAAAGGACTTGATGATAGTTACAGACCTTCCAGCTGATGTATCATATGAAGATTTTGAAAAATTACTTTATAAGTACAAAGATGAAGGTTATATAAAGGAATGGAAAAATAAGTCAACAGATGGTGGTGTAAATTATGAATTATTCTTCCCAAAGAAACAGCTTGCAATTGAAATGAAAAAGGATCGTTCAGGAAAACGAATTGCAAATAAATTCAAATTGATTAAACAACTTCCTGATGACTTACTTTGGTTGCTTGATGAAAATCATAAATTGAAAAATTTCCAAAACAAGAATGAAGTAATTGAATATTTTACACTTTATCGTCTAAGTATTTATACTGAACGTAAAAAGAAACTTGTAAAGATTCTTGAAGAAAGAATTAAAAAGAATGACGAATTGGTAAAGTTTATTGAACTTGTATGTAAAGGTAAACTTAAAATTCGTAATAGAGCAAAAGCAGACATCAAGGTTGACATGGATGGCTATAAACTTCCAATGGAATTAATAAGTACACCAATGTCAAAAGTTACTATTGAGGAAAGAGATGAATTGCTTAAGCAAAATGAAGCAATGAAAAAGGAACTCGAATATATTAAGAATACAACTGAAAAACAAATGTATTTGAATGACTTGAATAATTTGAAAAAAGAAATTGAAAAGGATTTTAAGTAAATTAATTATTATAAATTATAAAAATTCTTCAGTAATATCAATATAATTAAAGTTATTTATAAATTCATCAAAATTATCAATATTTGAACATATTATTCTATACATTGTGTCATATTTACATACAAATATTTTTATAAATTGATATTTTTGAGTTATTATTTGTAATAAATAATCAATACGATTATTCAAATTATTTGTTATGATAACTTTATATTCTTGCATAGTTTATTTTGATATATTATTTAATAATAATTTCAATAAACTATGCAAGATTTTTATTTCAATTCTTTATTTATAATTGGTAATTTAGTAAATAAATATCTTTGTGATTTATATTTATGTTTATGAGTTCTTTTACATAAATAATCCTCAAATATTGACACCTTTGTCAAATTTTTATTGACATAAATATATTGACCTAATGCTGTCATATATTGAGATGATAATATTTTCTTTCTAATATTATATGTCTTATAATGTTTCAATAAACCAAGATATGAATTAATACAAGAAACCATATATTCTAAATCTTTAATTGTTATTTGCTGTCTATTTTCAAATTCATCATAGAAATATTTTACACGTTTCCAAAATTTTCCTTTTGTTTTATTTAATATATAAATTCTATCTTCTTTAATATATTTACCAATAAATTTAAATCCTTTCTTATAATCTTGAAGATATTGTTTATTTGGATGCATTTTTAATCCAACTTTATTTGTTTCTTTATTCATTAAAAACTTAACATAATGATATTCTTCTAATGATTTGACTAAATTATAAGTATCATCAACATATCTTCCATAATAACCTCTATCATTCATTACTTTATCCATTAATGATAAATATAAATTAGCAAAGAATTGTGATGTTATATTTCCAACTGGAAGATATAATATTGATGGAATATGAAATGCTGATTTATCATTTGATATAAAATTCCAATACCATTTTGGTTGTTTGAATATACATCCTTTACGAGGATCATTATATAATATAATTCTTATTAACCATTTTGTATATATTATATCTAAATCTGTTATTTCTTTTTTATTATAAATAATTAATTTATCTTTATTTGTTATGAGTAAATTTGTTAATTGAGTGAATACAATATCTTTATTTAATGATGCAAAGAAAGATTTAATATCTGCTCCATATATCATACAGTCTTCAGTAAAATTATTTGTATATTCTTTCAAATCATTATATAAAGTTTCAATTCCAAAAGATGTACCTTTATTTTTACGACAAGAAAATGTATGATCTATAAAATCATTTTCAAAAATATCTATCATTCTATTTATTAATAAATGCTGGATAATTCTATCTCTAAAATCAGCAGCAAATATTTCTCTAAAATGATTTGATAATGGTTCATGATAAATAAATGTTGTTGACTTACCAATTTTATACGTCATTATGTTAAGTTCAACATAAAGATTATATAACTTATTTACTTCATCAATTTCAAATGCTTCACAATTATGTGTTATTCTTTTTCTTTTCTTACAATCAACATATGCTCTATATAATTCTTCATATGATACAAATTCATAATAAAATTTATCTTCAGATTCTAAATAATTAAACATTTTAATATATTATTTAATAAATATCAATATTTAATAATATTTATGCTATACGAATGTAAGAAATTTTTAGATACAAACATATATAGATCATTACATTTATTGGCTTGTAATTATGCCCCTTATTATATAAATATGCGTAATGATATGAAACCTGTCATAGGAAAAGAATTATTTGAATTAATATCTATATGTATATCAAAGATGTCATTATCATATTATAATAAAGATAAAGAAACAAAATTGAAATATGCATATGAATTGAAAGAAAATCTGTTCTTATTAGAAATTAAACTAAAAATTATATATGATGATTTTAAGATAATTAATGAAGCACAATATAATGTATTATGTAAAGATTTAGGTAAAATTGAAGAACAGCTTACATTATGGATAAATAAATTAGATTCATAAAAAAATTATTTTTAATAAATAAATTTATATTTGAATTTGAATTATGGCAAATGTAAGTATTACTCCAATTGCAGGAGAAGTTGAAAAAATAAAAACAAAACAGAATACTTTACATAGTATTAAAGATACTGCAGCAAGAACTGCATTAGAAAACGTTCAAGTATCTTTAGATAGTAATTATCAAACACCAGCAAAGGTACAAGAATTAAATTCACCTCAAACTAATGATAATTTCCAAACTGCAATACAAAAATTAAACAATGGTATTGTTGGTGATGAAGAAACTTGGGCAGCAGCGTTAAATCAAATTGAAGATGATATTATTGATGCAGTAAAATTACCATCAAATTATGCAGCATCAACAGGAACAAATGAACAATTAATTCCAGTTGCATTAGAAACTGTATATTCTGCTATATCTAAATTACATAAAGCAATATTAGATATTGAAACAACATGGGCAGCAGCGTTAAATGACTTAAATGATAGAGTTACAAATTTAGAATCATAATTTTATATGAAAAACTTTTTAGTATATGGTACAAATGCTGATTATTTAGCAGATAAAGCTTTATGGAATTATAATCTTCCAAATGTTTGTAGAATTGAAGATTATGATGGAAATAATACCAGAAAAGTAATATTCAATAGAAATAGTGGATTATATGATATTTTATGGGTAAAAATATCTGATACAACACAAAAAAGAATTACTCATAATGTATTAAACCCAAGTGAAGGATATAAGCCAATTGCGTTAAGAGTTATAGGAAAAAATTTTTTAGGAGATAATGAACCAAGTAGATGGATGTCATTAAAATATATGTATTTTGACAATATGTATACTACAGAAACTGGTACACGTCCATTTGTAGAAAATGCACAAAATGGTTCATTAACCAATGTTGATATGACATGGGATGAAACTACAGTATATACTCCTAAAACATCTACATATACTCAAGAACAATTAAATACTGCTAGATTTAAAGCAGATTGGACAAATATTAATTATTCATGGCCAGATATATCGTTTTCTAATGGTGTTAATGTAGAAGCTAATTTTCAAAATACTACACGTGTATCAAAACAATATGACTGGGCATATTTACCTTCAGATGCATTTAAGAACTATTATATAACAGAAGGTACAATAGGATCGAAAACTCCATTACCAGAAGGATTATTCTATGTAGATAATATAAGAGGATGGCATAGTGATCCAGTATCAAATAATAGATTTTTACCATCATTATATACTGAAGATAATCAATGGGTAGTTGGAGCTAATCCATCAGAATTTACATATCCAACACATGCTTTAACTAGAATTCATGGAAAGGATGCAACAGCTAAAATTGTTTCTGAATATTCAGAAGCTACCCCATTAGATACTAGTTCAGTAACATATGTGGGAAAATGCGACTATCAAACTAGATTAGAACAATTAAAACCATTCTATTGTTGTTCACAATATAGAACTATTGGTACTAATGCTGGCGATTGGTATTTACCAGCTATTGGAGAACTAGCATTTATTATTCCTGACTTGAAACATATAAGATCAAGATTAGCTGAGATATCTTCAATATATCCTGAAGATTGTATGTCCAGCTTAGCTAATGCATACTATTGGTCTGCTTCTGAGTACAATTGGGACGATGCATGGGGCGTTCTCACTAACAATGGCTACGTCCGCAACCTCGGTAAGCACGGCCTATTAACTGTTTTAGCCTTGTTGCAGTATGATGCCTAAGTTTCTGTTGAGCTTTTATCTCGCAGTGCATTTCATTGAAGACAGCATCGTTAGCTGACTTCCGGTTTACTCTTAAGAGTAAACCGTGAAATTTTAATAATCGATCTTTGAAAGCTTTCTTTATCAATATATTTTTATTTATTGTTGAATAGATTTTCTAATTGGGTACGCTTGATTGGATTTTTGATTTTGACTACTTGAAATGAGTACCACACAAGTTATATTTTAATAGCTCGTTACGAAATTTTATTAGATGGTACCTGAAAACAGAATCTTATCTAAGGTTTCTCCGTATGCTGTTGATTTTTTATGTCCAGCTTAGCTAATGCAAACTATTGGTCTGCTTCTGAGAACAATTGGAACAATGCATGGAACGTTAACACTAACAATGGCAACGTCAACAACAACAATAAGAACAACCAATTAACTGTTTTAGCCTTTTTGCAGTATGATGCCTAAGTTTCTGTTGAGCTTTTATCTCGCAGTACATCTCAAGTACATCAATTTGTCTATTCATATTTTATAGTTATCATCTATGTAGAAATTTATTATTTTTATATAAATAAATAACTATATTAGATGATAACTATTTATTATATGTGTGGAGGATATGCAATAGAGTATTTTTCACAATTTTTAAAATCAGTTAAAACATTTTATCCTGAAGTTCAAAAGAGAATTGTATTAATAACAAATGATTCAAGAATGAATTTTTATGATGAATATGATAAGAACAATATAACAATTGAAGTAAGATTTGATAATGAGTTATCTATTATTCCATTAAATAAAATTGATATTCTTCAAAAATATATTAGTAATCAAGGAGATTATTCAATATTTATTAATCCAAATGCAATGTTCAAAGCTTACGATAATTCAGAATTATTAAACGATGCAAAATTGTATTTTGGATATATTAATAAAGATGATAAACAATCAAGTGAATATTTTGGATTTGGATCATTGATATATGGTAATACATATATGTTCAATAGAGCAATCAAATATGCAAGAGACTATGAGTTTGCATTAGACGAAAATCAAACAGACGAACAGAAATTAATCAGATTTATTGAAGAATTTCCAAATAGTTGTGAATACAAAGAATCATCAGATATATATACATTTATTGAATAATTATGAAAACTGTAAATAAAGCAGAATATATAATAAAAAAACGTATTGTTGATAATCTTGATGAAATGATCGAACAAAGATATATTGAAATATCTGATGAAGAATATTCAAGAATAAACAACGGAATAGATACATATAGTAATGCAATACGAGAAATTTATGATCATTTACAAAATATAACATTTACAGAACAACAGAAATCAGAATTATTACAAAAGATAGAATTATTGAAAGCTGATATTGAAGCATTGAAACAAGTTGCATATGATGAAGTTTCTGTTGATAATGGAGTATTAGATTTAAGTGAAGTAAATTAAAATGAATCATATAGAGGGAAGATTATTAAAGATGGGATTTTCAATGGAAGCAATTGAACAATTATCCAAAGAAGATCGAACTTATTTAGCAACTGGATTAACAAGATATGAAGATATATATTATGATAATCCTTGGTATACACCAGGTGGTGCAGCAAATGTTTCAGATTATAATAACAATATGGATGATCAAAGAATTAATGAAATACTAAACAGATTAACAAAAATTGAATCTGATATTGAAAAGTTAAAACAAGTTGCTTATGATAATGTTTCCGTAAATAGAGGAGTATTAGATTTAAGCGAAATAAAATAAATATATAATATGAAGAATTTATTAAATTATATTAATGAAAATTCAGATAGTAAAGAGTATACTGATGAACAAGTAAAAGAATTAATTGAATCATTAGTAGAAAATTATAATGGAAAATATGTAGAGGGATTAAGAGAACTTATAAAAGAAGAAAAACAAAATGAAGAATAAATCTTCTAAATTAACAAATATATTTCATTATAATTTATGGCTTACAGTGTACACATAATTCATGACATTAAAGCAAAAGATGGTATTACTTATCAAATACAAGACACTGAATCTAATTCAAGATTAACTACTCTTGAAGGTGCAGCAAATGTTCCAGGATCTGTTGCAAAGGCAGTATCTGATTCTCAAACAACATTAATTGGTGATTCAACTAATGATACAGCAGCATCAAATACTATTAATGGTGCTAAGAAATATGCAGATAGTTTAGCTACTAAATATGATGCTACTGGATCTGCAGCAACAGCAAAATCAGAAGTAATAGGTGGAAGTTCTGATACAAGTTCTGCAGATACTATTAATGGTGCTAAGAAATATGCAAAAGAATTGGTTGATAAGGTATTAGGTTCTGATTCTTCAGCAGAAACAATTACAAATTTACAAAATGTATTAAACGAATTAAATAATCCAGATAATGCTGAAGGTATTGCTGGTACATTTGTTGATACTGTTAAAGCTGGTTTAGCTGGTTTAGGTAATACAGATGCAGTATATTATACTGAAGAAGAAATTAATGGTGCACAGGAAGGAGATCCTGCTTATGGAAAAACAACATCTGACATTAAAACACCATCTCGTCCAATTACTGTTAAAGAATATGTAGACGATAAAGTATCTACATCTATTTCAGGTCAAACACAATCAGCAGTTGTTAATGGTGTATTGAATTTAGGACTTTAATCCGTTAGATAATTTTTAATATATTTCATAAGATTACTTAAAGGGTGATATTCTTAATGAGTATCATCCTTTTTTATTTTTTCTTTAATTATTACTATATTATTGAACAACTAAGAAATCTATAATAAAAATATCTGTAAATATTTATGAAGTCAAACAAGTATATTAAATTTACTGGTTTAAATACTGATGAAGTAAAAAAGTTTCTTACAAATGGAGAATTGAAAATTGAACAAATAAGAGAAGGTGATGGTGAAAAAGGAATACCACATTGGTTTGAATTTAAGATCAAATTTTCATATTTAGGAGCACAAAGAGAATTAGATGTTCACCAAAATGATATAATCATTGAATTTGAAGATCAAAAACATGGTACTTATTATAACGTAATACCTGAGAAAGTTTTTGAAAAATCAGCAAAAAAATATTTACACATACAATAAGGGATGACTTTGGTCATCCCTATTTTTATTATTTTTATTTAATAAAAAATATTAATATATAATAATGAAAACTGTACCTTTACATGAATATAAGTATAAAAAACGTATAGCAGATAATTTAGAAGAAATGGTAAATAAAAGATATATTGAAATATCTGATGATGAATACGATAGAATAAATAATGCAATTCAATCATATAGCGAATCTATTGAAGAGATATATGATAATTTACAAGATGTATCTTTTACAGAACCACAAAAAACAAAATTATTAGCAGACATTGAAAAATTAGAAGCAGATATTCTTGCACTTAAACAATCTGCTTTATATACACAAGAAAATGGTTTATATTTTACCGACGAAGATGGTAATATTGGTGCTAAATTAGATTCAAATGGATTTGAAGCAATTAATATAAGTGGTGCTATTGAAGGTATAACTGGTCCTAAAGGAGATACAGGTCCAACTGGTCCTAAAGGAGATACAGGAGATACAGGTCCTCAAGGTGCAGATTCCGAAGGTAATTTAACAATTATAGATTATTAAACATGGGAAAATATATAAAAGTTCCTAATATATCATTTTCTTCCGATAATTTAGGACAAGTAACATTAAAAAATACAATAAATGATATAGGATTAGGTAAAACAATTATTATTCCTAATGTATCATTTGCATCAAATAATTTGGGTAAAGTTCATATACCAAATGAACATTATTTTGAATATTTTACAATTGAATCATTGGTAGATAATAATACTATTAGTACAGTTAAAGCAAAAAATTGTTCTATAAATCCTGTAATATATTATTCTATAGATAATGGAGAAACTTGGACACAAAAAACAGTATCATCATCAACAACAACAATTGCAACCATAAATACTGGAGATAAACTTTTATTAAAATCAACAAATGAAAAATGGGCAACTGCATGGGATACATATAATAAAATAATAGGTACTAATAATTTTAAAGTTTATGGTAATATAATGTCATTATTAAATGGAGATAATTTTATAAGTAATTCTAAATTTAATAGTGAATCAACTCATAATTTTGCTGGATTATTTTTTGAATCAACAAATTTAATTGATGCAAGTGATTTGGTTCTTCCTGCATTAATTTTAACGGAATCATGTTATAATAGTATGTTTAGAGGTTGCTCTAATCTTGTATATGGACCTAAGTTATTACCTGCGTTAGATGTCCCTCATGATGGATATAGTTCAATGTTTGAATCATGTAAAAAATTAATTGAAGGACCTGAAATTGATGCTATAACTGTAAGTGGTGATTGTGCATTAAACAGAATGTTCTGTATGGGTAGAACTTCTAAAGTTACAGCAGCAATGACAAAATCTCCAATATTAAGAATAAAAAATCCAGGTTCTTATGCAAATGTGTATCAACAATTATTCTGTGGTAATGGAAATATAACTGAAGTAACAATACTTGCTGAAGGTACAAATTTTTCATTTACTAATTGGTTGTCTTATAATGGAGGTAGTGGTGTAATTAAGAAATTATCTGCAACAACATTAGTAAGTAGTACAAATGGAGTGCCTTCAGGATGGACAACACAAGATATTGATATATAAATAAAGAAAAATAAGATATAATTAAATAATTTATGAAAACAGTAATAATTACAAAAGATAATAAGAATACAAGTCCATTGACATCAATGGAATCTATATATGATATATATCCTTTACTTAGAGCATCAACATCTGTTGGTCCATGGGTATTTACTCACCCAACAACAAATATAAGTACAGATGTAACATTGCCTTATTCTGTTAATGCTACTGATGGGCATTCATCATCTTACGAAACAAAAAGAAATTATTCATTTACATCAACAATTACTATTCATAAAATACAACCAACATATTTATGGTTTACATATGCAACACAAACAGCAAAAATATATATTAATAATGTAGAAGTTGATATGTATAAAGGTAATTATGCAGCATTTTCTGTAGACATTACAAATTATATAAATATTGGAACAAATGATGTAAAAGTTGAAATTTCTAATCAACCATATAATGAAGGTTCAGTACCTATTGCTGGAGACTTCAATTATAATGCAACATTAGGAGAAGTTAGATTATTAACAAGTCCAGTATTGCCTGATAAGAAATATGGATATGATGGTTTCCATATTCGTTCAACAGTTACTGCATCAGTTGCAACAGTAACAATTGAAACATCAGTTCCTAATTATGCAGATGTTGTATGTTATATTAAAGATGGTGAATATAATTTTACAGAAAGAAAATTTGGAAAGGGTGAAATTTCATTTACAACAACTATTGATAATCCTCATCTTTGGAATGGTACATTAGATCCACATCTTTATGATGTTACTCTTGAAATATATTATGACGGAGAATTATGTCATAAATTGAATAGAGGATATGGATTTAGATATTATGAATATGTAATCAACGATACTGAAAAGGTTGGCGATGCTGAACATCCATATACAGGATTTTTATTGAATGGTCAAAAATATTTGCTTAGAGGCGTCAATACACACCATGATATTAATGGAAAGGCAAATGCATTATCATCAGCAGATATAGATCATGATTTTGATATTATAAGAGAACTTGGTTGTAATTTTATGCGTCTTGCTCATTATCCACACCCTAAGAAAGTATATGATTATTGTGATAAATTAGGCATTGTTATTCAAACAGAAATTCCTTGGGTAAATACACCAGAATCAAACTTAGGAGATACAAGAAAAGCAGCAATACAAGAACAATTGTATGATATGGTTATGCAACATTACAACCACCCATGTATTATATTCTGGGGATGTGCAAATGAAATAACATCAGGTACTGTTGCAGATACAAAAACATATTTAGAATCATTAAGAACATATATAAGATCATTAGATGAATCACGTTTAGTTGGATTTGTAATGAGTCATAGCTATAATAATCCAAGTTCTTTTGGCACTCCTGATTTAGACTGGTTTGGATGTAATATATATGTAGGATGGTATGTTGATAAGACGTCAAATAATCCATCTAACCAGATTAATACTCGTAAAACTAATTTTATAACAAATAATGGTAAAGCATTAGCATTTTCTGAATATGGATGTGGTGGTAATAATCAATGTCACTCAGAAAATTTCCAATCAACAACTCAATTAGGTACAAGTACAGGTTATACTGATGATACTGAAAAAAGACGTCATGACATTGAATATAATATGTGGCTTCATGAAGGACATATCGCAGCAATTAGAAATTATCCTGAATTGATATTTACTGCACAATGGGTATTATTTGACTTCGCTGTAAGTAACAGACACGAAGGATTTGTTATATGTCTTGATGGCGAAACTACTTCTTATGATGACAATTATAAATATCTTAACAACAAAGGTCTTCTTGAAAGAGATCATATAACAAAGAAAGATACATTCTATCTTTATAAAGCTGAATGGAATAAAACAGATAAATTTGTTCATATTTGTGGAAAGAATTATACAAAGAAAACAAGTCGCGTTATAAAATGTTATTCAAACGATTGGGATTCAGAAAATAAAACATTCAGTATTTATATAAACAAAAACTTAGATGATGTACTTGCCGGAAATGAAACTGCTGATGATACAGCAACAGTTCAAGATCCAAATAATATTGTTACATTTACTGCAGCAGATTATTCTCAAGGAGATACGATAATAGTTACAGGTAAAACATCATACGATACATTTACAATGGGATAAAATAAAGGAACCTTACTCAGGTTCCTTCTTTATTTTGTATAAATATAATTCATCAATTGTTTTATCATTAAATATTCTTTCAATTAATTTGTTATTTGAATCTTGGTTATTCCAATATTCTTTTAAATCCAACTGAAAACTCCATCGTGATGTTTTTCTTAATTTTACATATAACAATTGTAACCACGATATTATACTTAAATCTGTTCTATATATCCAAAGTGTTTTTGTTATAATCCAATATCTTTTATATAATCTCCATCGACTTATTTTTCCAATTAAATACATATTTATATTTAATTGTTTCATTATATGATTATTAATATATATATTTCTTATTCGGCACATTTCACTACGAGGGTTTTCTAAAGATTTTATAAATACATTATAATTACCCCATATTTCAAATATTTCAAGTTCTTCCATTGAAAACATTTTTTTAATATCATCTGATGATAATAGTGAAATAAATTTTGCCGCAAGTTCAATATATTCTATCATATCCAAATCCACTTTGTTTCGGAGATTGTGGTAATTCTCATATTTTCTAAACCTTGTGCAATATAGTTCTTCATTATTTCATGAACTTCGTCACTTGTTTTTGCAAATACAGGTAAAGCATATTTGACTGTCTTTATTGTACCATCTTCTCCAAATATATCTTCAGCTACTTTAACTGCAAATATCTTACTATCTTCATGCCATTCATTTGCAGCTGGCTTAAATGTTTTCATTAGACAAATATCTTCTACTTCAATATCAGTTCCAAGTCCTTTAATAACTTTCATTCCTGCATCAGCAAAATGTTGTCCTTCTGTAAAATATGTTTCAATAACTCGCTTATCTCTGCCATGAAGATAAACATTTCTATTTAATTTGATTTTAAAATACATATAATCTTATTTTTTATTTTAATATTTCATCTAATTCATAAGCACCCTCTTTAGGTTTGTTTGAAATAACATCTATAACTTTTTGTTCTATTTCTTCCAATAATTCAGGATTATCATTTAATAAATCAATGACTGCTTGTTTGCCTTGTCCAAGTTTTACTTCTCCATAACTGAACCAAGATCCTGATTTATGTATAATGTCATATTCAATTGATTTGTCTATTATTTCTCCAAATCTATTAATACCTTTACCAAACACAATTTCAAATTCTGCTTTTCTAAATGGTGGTGCACATTTATTTTTTACAACCTTTACTTTTGTTAAGTTTGCAATTGCTTCTTCTCCATCTTTAACAGCAGTTGATTTTCTTACTTCCAATCTTATTGACGCATAGAATTTCAAAGCATTACCACCAGTTGTTGTTTCAGGATTACCAAATAATACACCAATCTTTTCTCTAATCTGATTAATGAATATACATAAGCAGTTTGACTTTTTGATAATACCTACCATCTTACGTAATGCTTGTGACATCAATCTTGCTTGAAGACCAATTCTTGCATCTCCCATAGCACCTTCTAATTCTGCTTTAGGTATTAATGCAGCAACAGAGTCAATAACACAAATTCCTATTTTACCAGAACCTATTAACTTTGTTGCAATTTCTAAACAGTCTTCACCACAGTCAGGTTGAGCAAATAATAATGTATCTACATCAACCCCAAGAGCAGCTGCATAATCTCTATCAAATGCATTCTCTGCATCAATGTATGCAGCCTTAAGACCCATCTTTTGTGCTTCAGCAACAGCATGAATTGCAAGTGTTGTCTTACCGCAACTTTCAGGACCATATATTTCAACAATTCTTCCTTTAGGATATCCACCAATACCTAAAGCAACATCTAAAGACAATGAACCGGAAGGAATAGCTTCAATATCCATCACGTCTGATTCTCCTAAAAGCATAACGGTGCCTTCTCCGTATTGCTTTTTTATTTCCTTCAACACAGATTCAAGTTCATTATCTATTCCAAATTCCTTTTCAAGTACCTCTTTTTTAGCCATGTTTGAACAAATGTAAAATTTAAACTATATTGTATATAATAATATTTAAATTTTAACACAAGATAAATGACAACATCAGATATTATCCAATTATTTAAGAATTTTAATTCACATACAGACGATTATCTGGGAGCTATGTATATGTCTATATATCATCAGCTCCCACAATGTTATAGAATCTATTATGGAAATGATGGTGAATTACATTATCAACATTCATCTGAATTGTTCTTTGAAATTCGTAAAGAGATGAAATATAAAATTGATTGTCGCGTTCTTTTACAAAAATTAAAAAAACAACAAGAACGCTATGAATTAGAAATATTTTGTTATTCACCTCATGAATATCTTGTATTAGGAGGGTCTTCAATGTATTTACATTATGGAGATTCTCGTAAGTTTCCTCATAATTTTTTAATGAATATAACATTATCACAAGATGCAGAAATGGCTGACTTTTATGAGGAAGTATTTTGTCAAGCTGAAGACATTGAACCAATTATGGAAATGCTTAAAAAGAATTGTGTTCAATCTACAAAGAAAGATAAAATAGAATTTGGCATTGCAGCAATTGATGCATCAAATAATATCTATACATCATGGTATGATTATGAAGATAAAAAAATTGATGTCGAAAAGAATTATAATGATGACTTCCCTTATGAAAAGATTTGTAAGTTAATGGAATCTGAAGACAAGGCAGAATTATTATTCTTCTATGGAGAACCAGGTACAGGTAAGACGTCATTGATTAAACATCTTATATCAAAATTCAAAGCAGTTTCATTTGTATTTATGGATGGTACAATATTAGCAAATGCTGCACAAGATAAATTGATGTCTTATTTTCTTGATAATCAAAATACAGTATTTATATTGGAAGACTGTGAAAAGGCATTAAAAGATCGTAACGAAGGTTATAATCCTGTTATGCCAGTTTTATTAAATATAACAGACGGTGTTATTGCTGATGTATTGGGAATTAAATTGATTTGTACTTTTAATACATCATTGAATAAAATAGATAAAGCATTACTTCGTAAAGGTCGTTTATCACTTAAATATGAATTTAAAAAACTTACAAAAGATAAAGTTTCAAAGATACTTGGATATGATGTTGATAAAGATATGTCATTAGCAGAGATTTATAATATTGATGACGAAAATGACTTTTCAAAAACAAACACAAGAAAAATAGGTTTTTAATTTATGGGACATACATATCCAATGCATTGGGCATTATATCATTTAGTATGTATAATATTATTTGTTATATTTAGTATAATATTTGTTATATGTATACTTAATTATAATGATCCAGCAAGTTCAACATTTATAACTATGATTACTTGTATAACAATTGCTTCATTATTTGGCTGCATATATACAGGTAGACATCTAAAAAAGAGAAAGATAACATATAAAGATAAAATTCCTTCCTCTAGCACTATTGAAAAATCATAACTGAATAACTATATTAATTTGACATTGAAGGATGCTAGACATTCCTCTAGATATTCCAGTGAGGAATATAACTATTAAAATACAGATATTATATTTTAACAATTTTTTACATGGATAGAAATGAAATAAAAAAGATAGTATATCAATGTTTATATGACCAATTTTGCAATGATGATATTATCATTGATTTACAATCTAAACCTAATGATGGTGAAGATGAATTTATATATCAAGAATTGAAATTTGATTCTTTAGATATGATAGAATTTACAATGGCAGTTGAGCGTGAAATCGGTCATGGTATTGTTATAGATGATAACATTATTGATGAACAAATAACATTAAGAAAAGTAATTGACTATATAGATAATAAATTAAATGGAAAATAAAACAGCACTTTGGCCAATATATGTTGATAAAGATACACATCAGATAATTGATACAGTCACTAACTTAATGAAACCTATAGATCCTAAAATGGTTTCATTATGTAAGAAAATGATTGATGATTCAAATGTTGAATCTGAATCATTAAAGTCATTTATGACAGAAATGTTTCTTACATTAAATTCAGATATTATAAAAAATAATATAGACTTTATAATTATTGCTTGTGATAAGAATTCAAAGGAAATAATTGATTTTGTTAATCCATCTACAAAAGTTCCACAAAATGAAAGAATGAAAAGATTAATTGATTTAGTTGATACTGCTTGTATTGGTGTTGGAACAGATGGTAATGCAAATGATTTAATGACAATAATTGGTAATGTAATGGCAAGATATTGTGCATCAAATACAAGTTATGAAAAATCGTTTAATGAATTAGTTAATTTTTGGAAAAATAATGCTAAATAATTTCAAACTGAAGATTATGCATGTTAGAACCAATTGTTAGCATTTTGTTATTTTTGGTTTTGCCCTTAAATATTATTTCATTTTTATTTATATATATGTCATTAACTTTTATGACGACATCAAAGTTTGGAAAGAACTCACAATCAGAAGTAAAATGTGTATTCTTTCCAAACATTTTCTTATATAATTGTGAAAATGAATAATTTTTTACAGGTTCCAACTATATTAATATATTATATTTAGTAATTTAAAATAATCACTGATGGAAGATAATAAGACAGAAGTACAAGAGAAATATTGTGTATGCTGCGGTAGACCACAAAGTATGGTACCATTATTGCTTGAAGGTAATTTTGGTTATATATGTTCTGACTGTGTTAACCAAGCATTCAATACAGTAAGAGAACAAAATGAAAAGGTTAGTGAAAACTTAATGTCAGGTATTCCTAAGCCTCACGAAATAAAAGAATTTCTTGACCAATATATCATCGGACAAGATAGAGTTAAGGAACGTGTTGCTGTTGCTGTATATAATCACTATAAGAGAATTTCTACTCCAATTGTAAATGATGTTGAAATTGAGAAAAGTAATATATGTATAGTTGGTCCAACTGGTACAGGTAAGACTTTAATTGCAAAGACTGTTGCAAAACTTCTTAATGTTCCATTTACAATTGCTGATGCAACAGTATTAACAGAATCAGGTTATGTTGGTGAAGATGTAGAGTCTGTACTTGTTAATCTTTACCAAGCAGCAGATTATGATGTTGAGAAAACTGAAAGAGGAATTGTATTTATTGATGAAATAGATAAGATTGCGAGAAAAGGAGATAATGCGTCAATATCTCGAGATGTATCAGGTGAAGGTGTTCAACAAGGATTACTTAAGTTATTAGAAGGTTCTATTGTATCAATACCTCCTAAAGGTGGTCGTAAACATCCAGACACACCACTTGTAAAAATTGATACAAAGAACATATTGTTTATTTGTGGTGGAGCATTTGTTGGAATTGAAAAGAAAATTGCACAAAGATGTAATCAGCATACAGTTGGATTTAATGCAGTAGCAGAAAGACAAGTTGAAGGAAAGACAAAAGATGATGAATTTATGTCAAAGATTACTCCTCTTGATTTGAAAGCATTTGGTTTGATACCTGAAATTATTGGACGTATGCCAATAATTACATATACTGATGAACTCGATAGGGAAGCATTAATGAAAATATTGACTGAACCAAAGAATGCTCTTATTAAACAATATAAGAGAATATTTGAACTTGATAATGTTGATTTGAACTTTACTGATGAGGCTCTTAATTATATTGTGGATAAGACAATTGAAAATAAATTAGGAGCACGTGGATTAAGAGGAACAATGGAAAATATTATGACACGAGCAATGTTTGATGCTCCTTCATCAGATATAAAAGAATTAACAGTTGATATTGATTATGTCAAAAAACAAATAGGGTAACATAAGTTACCCTTTATTTTTTCTTAAAAAATTTCATATATTATTTAATTTTTTAATTTAAGTACTATATTATATTTGTAAATAATTAATGAATATGACAAATATCAAATTTACCAAAGAGGAACTTCGCCAAGATTACCAAGAAGCTGGTTACGATCGCAAGAACCTGAGTATCAAGTATAATACCTTTGCAAAGGGTAAGGATATTCAGGAGAAGATTAATTCTATTCTCAAGGAGATTCGTTCAACTCAGACTGAGTTTGATATTGAGGATATGAGGGACTGGTTCCGTTTGGATCCTAAGGTTACTAAGTTGAGCCAATATCTTGATGGTGAGCATATTGCATTTGTTAAGATGCTTCAGGCAGATTATGAATCTCGTGCAAAGCGTGGTGGTAATTCAATTGCTGGTAAATATGCTTTGAACATGTTCAATAAGATTACTGATTGGTTGAATGAAGCTACCAAGACTGATGACCAGAAAGCTGCTGAGGCTGAACTTGAAAACAATATTGAGAATCTTGTTTCAAAACTTTCTTCTGAACTTGCTGATTTTAAGGTTCGTTATTTAGAAAAGGTTCGTGAGGCTGCTGGAAAGCGTTACGAAAGGATTCCTACTGACATTGAGGCTCTCAAAAATCAGAAGCTTGCGATTGATGCTCGATATGAGACTGCTCGTAAGGAGAAGAAAGGTTATCACGTAACATGGTCAATTTATTCAGAAGGAGAAAAGGTAAGCAACAAGATTGCTCGTCTCAAGGGAATCCTCCGAATGTATCCGACTGTTGAAGAGTTCCAGAAGTTTACTGTTGAAGAAGCAACAAAACAGTTTGAATACAATGTCCGCGGACTTGCTGACCGACTGCTTGATAAGAAGTTCATTATCGAGAAGATTACTGTTTCAAATGTCAAGAATGATCCCAAGTTCTTCGAAATGACAATTACTGACGGAGAAAAAAAGTTGTACTGTCGCTCAGTTCTCGCAGCTCAGTTTTCAGAGAAAATGATTCCACACTTCCGTTTCATTATGACTGAGAGAAAATAAAAATTATCATAATTTTTTCTAATAATATTTAATTTTTTAATTTAATTGCTATATTATATTTGTAATTAATAAAATTGATGATTATGAATAATTTCAAAATTCAGTATTTAATCGAGTTGGAATGTATTGATGAGGCAAATGAATATGGTCTCAAGCTTGGTGAAAAGGGATACGCTGTTGCTTTTGCTGCTTCTGACTTTACTCGCGATATTAACAATTGCAATGTTTATGATGATTTGGACACCGCAATTTTCAATGCTCGGTTAGTTTACAAAAGAGGAGATTTTATGCCTCGTATTAAGGAGATTATTCGTAGAGAAGGTAATTATGTTGATTTTAATTTAGCAGATTAATATGAAGAGAGTTTACGAATCAGAGCAACAGAGAATTAAGGAGATGCAGAAGTTTTATGCTTCTCAGAGTAAGAAGACGTTCAATTATTCTCCTGATGATTTCAGTATTGATCTTTTGAGTGGTAAGTGGAAGCATAAGGATTGGAAAACTTGGATGAAAGGTGATCCAACAGGTGATTATGCAAAGTCAAAGGCAATTGTTTTGAAATATATTGAGGAATGCAAGAAGCCTTATGGACAGAGAGATCTTTCACAGTTTCATTTAGTAAATGATTAATATAATTATGTATAATTTAAGTGAATTTGACGTTTTAGAAATTATTGATAAGGCTGTAGCTTTTGGTGTAAAATCTCTTAACGGAAAACAGAATACATTAGCACTTCAAATTGCAGCATTTTGGCTTGAAGGTTATATTTACGGAAATGAACCACGTTTGACTGATGATGATATTAAGTCACTTCGAGCAACAATGAAAAATTATTTCTTTATTTAATATGACAAAAGAAGAAATAATTGAAGCATTAGAAAATGATATGTTACTTCCTTATATGCAAGAATGGGAATTAGAACGTATTGTAGATTTTGTAATTGAAAATTATAAAGAAAATGAGTAAGATAGCTTTATTGCTTTCGGGTGGTGTTGACTCTTCAGTTGCATTGCATATGCTTTGTCAAACTGGAGAGAAGCCTGATTGTTTTTATATACATATTGGTCCTGATGAGAAGGATTCATATAGTTGTACATCTGAGGAGGATATTGAGATGGCTTCCGCAGTTGCAGCAAAGTATGGTTGTAAGTTTGAGATAATTGACTTACACCGAGAGTATTGGGATAATGTTGTAAAGTACACAATGAATAAGGTTAGTCGTGGTTATACTCCTAATCCAGATGTTATGTGCAATACAATTATCAAGTTTGGTGCATTCTATGATAAGGTTGGATATAAGTATGATTATATTGCAACTGGTCATTATGCAACAAGAGTAGGATATATGAATGTAATTAATGATACTACTGTTATATTCAATGATAATGATGGGCATAAGAAAGATTGGGATAAGAATATTAAGTGGTGGATTTGCCCTGCTAAGGATCCCGTAAAGGACCAAGTAGATTTTATTGCAAATATTGATACAAAGAAGGTACCTATTTCAAAGATTATATTTCCAGTTGGTAATCTTATGAAGGAGGAGGTTCGTCAAATTGCAGAGGAGAATCATCTCATTAATGCAAAGAGAAAGGACTCTCAGGGTATTTGTTTCTTGGGTAAGATTAATTATAATCAATATATTGAGCAGTATCTCGGTAAGGAGGATGGAAAAATCATTGATGCAGATACAGGTACAATTCTTGGCAAGCATCATGGTCATTGGTTCCACACTGTAGGACAGCGTAAGGGATTGAATCTTTCAGGTGGTCCTTGGTATGTCGTAGGAAAGGATGTTAACAAGAATATTGTTTATGTATCGAAAAACTATGATGAGAGCAAAGTTACTGAGTTCTATGTAATGGATGTCAATTGGCTTACAGAAAATATGATTGATACTTGGTATCATCGTACATGGGATGGCACTGGAGATCATAATTTTATTTGTAATGTAACATTTAAGGTTCGTCATTCTCCTGAGACATATACAGGTAAAATGTATTTTTATGGTTCAGATCATGATGTTAAGATAGTTTCAGACAGACCTGTAACTGCTGCTCCAGGTCAATTTTGTATTTTATATGACCAAGATTATTATCATTGTTATGGTTGTGGAGAAATATTAAATCAAACAAAAGTTATGAATACAATTTGATATTTTTAATAAATAAAATTAAGATAAGATGAATACATATTTAATTGTACTTTTCATAGTACTTGGAATAATAATTGGAATATTTGGCTTTCAGATATTCAAAAATTATAAGAAATTAAAATATAAATATGAGAAATGTTGGCCAGTTCAACATCGATTAGATAAAGATGGAAATTTACAATATTCAGTAGATGGTAAATTATGGACATACATAGTTGGTTATACTGAAGATTTTGATTACGGCACAGGTCACGGTCCTGCTCTTGGTTATATTCAATTCAAATCAGATGAACAAGATGAATTTAAATCTTGGTGCAATATGTTATATTCAGTACAGCAATGTCACGAATTTAACAAGAAAGCATTAGATTTGTATATTGGAAAAATTCGAGAGTATTTGAAAGATAAACCTGAAGAGAAATAATATTAAATAATGTTAATGGAAATGCCGGTAATTTACATATTACTGGCATTTTTCTATATTACAAATATATTAATATCTATACATATGAATAAAGATAAGAAAATGCAAATTGCAAGAACAATGGCACGCCAAATACTTGAAGTGCTATCTGCTGAAGATTGCTTTGATGGATTTGTTACAAGATTCTTCACTCGTACAAAGTGCATCAATTATCTTCAGAAAAGTTTCAATGAATATTTCTACAAGAGAAACCAATTGATTAATTGGAATAAAAATACTTGGTTTGATATTTTTGATGATACAGACCTTGTAGAATCTCTTGTGTGGTATATGCAAGATTTTAATTTAGCAAAAGAAAAAGAGGAAGAACAAGAATCACAATTACCAAAGAGAAAGAAACCGCTATGATACCTGAAGTAGGAAAATATTATCATTTTTGGGATGACGGTAAATGCGGCGTCAATCGTCATTATATTGCAAAATGTGAAGAGATTATTTCACTTGATGCTGCAAGCCATATATTGATTGCTGATGATAATCATGTAAGATGTGAATTAATAAAGTTATGGGCTAAAGAGAAAAAACATAAGAAGTGGATCTTTAGTCCAAAAACTGATGTCATCATACGATGTTCAATTCCAAAATATGATAATCATGATATATATTTTGCTCGTGATAATGATGGTGGATGGTTTTCATTTAATACAACTGGATGGTGGCAAGGTGGCCGTTTAGATATTGATGGGACAATATATGAAGCAGTAATTCAATATTGTCTTGATGATAAAAATTGGGATGCTTATAATGAACATTTAAATATAACTTATTAATATGGAAGAACTCGGTTGGGGTAAAATTCCTAAAAAAGAAAATAACATGAAAATAGAAGGCGAACAAAAGTATTTTACAGCTGAAGAAGCTCGAGAAGTTTCAGATGAAATTAATTCGGGTCGAATGAAAGAAGAACTTAATTGGATTTACGATTTGATTAATGAAGCTAGATTTGAAGGTGAACACTCAATTACATTTTCAAACAAAACATTAATGAAAGCAACTTCAGAATTTATTAAATCAAAAGGATTTAAGATATCACATTTCTCTGGAACTCAGTGGGATCCCGCTGATGATACAACTATATCTTGGTAAGACTTAAATTGCATTATGGTGGAAAGAATTGAGGAAAGAGTAAGAAATATGGTTGGGCCATTTTACAATATGGCTACCATGCTTAAGAATTTGAATAACGAAAAAGTATCAAAGTATCTTTACGATAATTCAGAAAATATATCTGAAACAATGAGAATGTCTATTGAATATTTAATAGACATGGCAAGAATTATTGATGATCATCTTCCTGATGGATTTGATATTAATGAATTATTAGATAAACGCAAATATCAAAAATCAAATGCGACAAAAGACTCTGAAGATTAAAAATAAAGACAAGCTTCGTGTTTATTGGGGTCATGATGAAGATGATAGACATAATTATGATTTAGTTGTATCATGGCCAATGATGTGCCAAGGAAGTTGTGATGGGAGTTGGATATTTTCAAATGTTTTTACTGATGATGTAAAAAAGGAATTTGAAAGACGTGGCTGGGATATTACAACATTAAAATTTTCAATTGCTCCTAAACTTGTAAATCCAACAAGACCCGAGAGATTTACAACATTATTGAAATGGTACGAAGAAGATATTAAGAAATTAAATGAAGAAAATAATAAATAATATTTAATTTTTTAAGATATGTTCTATATTATATTTGTAATCAAATTAAACAAATATAAAGTTTGACAACTTAAAGTTTCAATAAATATGGAGAATAACATTGCTTACGTACTTTGTGCAACTGATAAGGTAACAAAACAGTTTTATGGTTATTATTCTGGTGGTGATACTTTCATCAGAACAAATCCAAATATTTGGTTTGCAAAGTTTTATACTGGCAAGGAAGGAAAAGGAATTAAGAAAGCACTTGCAAATTGTACCAAGCGAATGTCATATTGCACTCGTACTGGTCATGATTTGAGTTGGAAAATTCAAATGCTTTCATTTACTAATCCAGTTGATATTGATGAAAACACATTTTAATTATGGATAATATAAATATATTTGAATATTATAAAACACATCCAGATGCATCTGTTAAAGATTATTTGGATTATGTAAATGAATATAGAGAAAAAGAACAAAAAGAACGAGAAGAAAAAATCAAAAATTGTGAAGATTGGTATAAAGCATTAGCTGGCCGTTATTTTGTTTTTGATTTTAATGGTTATTCATTTTGTGCTGTTAAGGTAGATAAATGGCCATCAAATGAATTTAGAAATAAATATGATTGCTATAATATTGATACAAGATGTCAAGGAATAGTTTTTGAAAATAGAGATATTAATAGATATTGGTTTAATAATCCTTACGAACGTGATTATACAGGTCGTGGTTCAACAAAATGCAAAGAGATAACAAAAGAACAATTTGACTTTATTGCTGAAAATGCAAATAATATGAAATCATTTGTAGAAGCCACAATTAATTCAGTTGTAAAATCAATTAAATAATTATGAATAATAATTTACTAGGAATATTGGTCGTATGCGGTATTGCAATTGTATTTCTTGTAGGTACACTTGGAAAACCGTTATATGACTATATTACATTTTATACAAAACCAAAGTTTCGTATTAATAAAGAAACACATTTAGTTGAATATTGGCACCCACGACATAATTATTGGTGGCCTGTATGTGGCTGGGATTCTAACGATTCTGAAAGAACAATTGTATTACATCAAATGGCTGGTAATGAAATAACTTTCAAATATAATGGACCTGGTCGGTATGGACATAAAATTGAAGGAAATTTAACTCAGAAACAATTAAGAGAAAAATTTCCATATAAGTCAGTTAAAGAATTATACGAAGAACAATCAGAATATATAAATAATGAAGATATAATTACTTCGAAAATTATACACGAAAAATTTAAACTTATAAACAATTAATAACCAAAGAAGAATAGAATTTTAATTATGAAAGAATTTATAGACCAAAATAAACTTACAAAATTTGAAATTATATGTCTTTTTTTAATGGCTACATATAAAGAAAAAGATTTAGTGCAATGTCAAAAAGAAGATAATTATATTAACTGGGGTGAAATTGAAAGATATTCACGTTTTGATATTGATTTCACAAAAATGAAATGGCTGGAAGATGTTGCTGTTGGTTGGTGTCCTGACAAATTACTTGAATTAATGGATAAATTTGCAAATGCAGGATTTGAATTACATCAATATTTAGAATCACAAGATTTAAATAATAAATTAATGGAATAATGAAAAATAAACA
>JAEEGL016998600.1_pt1 | contig 46477 bp, 34 predicted proteins | sample 9134231 | NCBI WGS metagenome assembly JAEEGL01 (sample SAMN16246548, study PRJNA631951) | gut metagenome | biome: gut microbiome; feature: rumen; material: fiber-attached | host: Bos | place: Iran: Karaj | collected 2018-10
AGCGCCAAAGTTGTAGCCGCCTTTTTTGTTATCATGCTCAGCATCAGGAGTATCAACTTTGAGAGTAGCAGTGTCTATAGCAGTCCATTTATCGCTACCATATTCCATAACATAGATGTTATTAAGATTCATGCTTCTAAGCTCGTTACAGGTATTTCCAATATAGTTCTCCATGAAGCAAGACATAGCTCCTTCAAGATAAGAGTTCTTGATATGGGTGTCATAAGCTGCATAAAGAGTCCATTCACCGCTTTCTTTATCTTGAATCCACTCTTCAACAACGGTTGTATCTGTCCATTCGGGATCGAAAGCTCTGATGACCATCCTGTACCAGTGGTTTTTTTCCCATGAATATGTTTTTATATGCTTTACACCGGAACCTTCATTGTCAAAATTTTCTGCAGTATCTTCTGGATAGATTAAAGTTGCAAAGGCTAAATTAGGATCGGATACATTTTCATTTTTCCAAAGAGAAAGAACTGCAACTCTATTGCCTCCATCGTTCTGTAGTCCAGCATAGGCACCGGCTCCATTATGCATGTTCCAGTTACACAAAGCCCAATAGGTATTTTCAGGATCATCAGAAGTTTTGAAGTCAATACTAAACGCGCTGAAAGCTTTGGATGTACCGCTAAGATCAGGATCAAGATAAATATTATGCGCCATGCGATCTTCGGGATTAGGATCAGAAGGATCTATATCATAAGGATAGCCTTCCGTTCCGAATAAAGATTCTACTGAAGCTTCCGTATCATCTGTTGCAGATGAATTGCTATCAGAATCATTTTCTTTTTCGTCATCAGATTCAGTTTGGTTATCTGATGAATTGTCTTTATCACTTGATGTTTCTTCATCATTTTTTGACATATCAAGCGATACACCTGATCCTGAACAGCCTGTCAGTAACGAAACGGTCATGATAGATGACATAAAAAGACTTAATATTTTTTTTCTCATATCAATTAACCCCTTTTTGCTTTGTTCAATTCATTATCCTTCAAAATAGATTATAGGTAAAGAGTGAAAAAATTATTGACTTCGCCCTTGGGGCAACCTTTATCGTATAATTAGTGATAACAAACGCGCGTATTTGGAAAAAGAGATATGGAGTTTGAAATTGTTATTTCAACTCATATAGTCGCTCTTTTACTTGCAACATAAGGAGCAATTTGGTGATATGTCAAGAGTAGATTAGAAAATGATTTCAATTAAAACAAGTAAAAATGGGTACACAAAATAGACCTGCAAGGTTTTGCAGAAAAAAGAATGCGATATGCGATTAATCTACCCTCTTGCCGCAGAGTAGAGTTGATTATTGTCCAGCAGACCAAAAATCAGACGTATTAATTTACGGGCGGTCAACGCGAGTGCACGCTTGTGCTGATGTTTAGGAACTTCAGCATATTTCTTTTCGTAGTAAGCCATGTATTCAGGACAGTAGGATGCTACACTTCCAGCTGCCTGGATGAGATAGTACCTTAAGTAGGTATTGCCGGCCTTCATCATAGGAGTCTCTTCTGAGTCAAATTCTCCGGACTGGTTGTCTCTCCAGACAATGCCACTGTATTTGGCAAGAGCATTGTTGTTGCTAAAACAGCGGATAGAGCCCATTTCAGCAAGAATGCCTGCCGCATAGACAGGGCCTATACCAGGTATTGACTTTAGTATCTGGTATTCAGTCGGATTAAGACCTTCGACAGTCTCTGCTATTGCTTTATCGAGAGCTTTCTTCTCTTTTTCAAATGCACGTATGCAGTTGAATGAACAAGCTATAGACGTGGTAATAGGTTCATATAGCGCCTTATCTAACCTGTATGAATCACGGGCAGCTTTCTGAAGCAACTGAGCCACCTGATCCGGGTCAGAAAATCTGCCACGGCCTGAAGATGCTACAAACTCAACAAGCTCTTCAAGAGGAGCATTGGCAATGTCTTCTGTGGTCTTGTACTCAGTGAGTATTGCTTCAGCTGTTGCGCTGAATTTATTAGAGAGAGGACTTTCTTCTCCTGTAAGAAGAGCGAATTCACTGAACTTAAGGAATATATTGTTCAAAACATAATTCTTCTCACGAGATATAGCCTCTGTGACATGCCTACGCTGCCTTGTGAGGCGTTGTAATGCAAGATACTGGGCACCGCGCCATGGAGATATATCAATACGGCCAACGCGGATGTAATCGGCAACTATGAATGAATCAAGACCATCATTTTTGCCGAGACCGGTAAATGACTTTTTGTAATTGGCAACCTCTTTAGGATTAAGGCAAAATACCTTGGCTGAATACGGCTTAAGTCGGTCACTTGTAGATAGATAATTAGCCACATGGACACCATAGAAACTGGTGGACTCCATGGCTATCAGAAGATATTTGAACTGGGAATTAGCCTCAAGAACTTCAAGGATCATTGACTCCATAGCTTCCACTCCGCTAACAGCGTTAGGAACAAGCTGCATGTTTATAAGCAGGTTAGAGTCAAAATCCAAAGCAGTAATGAAGTTGTTACGTGAGCCGATATCAAGCCCTACACATAGTGTTGAAAGATGATCGATTTTTATACGTTTCTTCACGGTATCACCTCCTTTCTGACATCGTTGAAGGATAACCAAGGGCTGATCCCGAACCACCACACCATGCAACCTCGCGTAATCAGCGTTTCTATTCCGAAAATACTCTGCTGGAAGCTAACGAAATAGCGCAACATTTGTGTAAGCATCTGAAGCGTGGAGCCAAGGGCGCAAGCTCCAATAGCAATAATAAAGAGTTGTGTGGCAACACATACATCTTTACTTTGCAAGGAAAGACAGCGGTACCCATTGGACGTATCCTCTGGACTCTATTATAAGTGTCCGGGATCTCTTGGCTATAGAACAAGTAACTTATTAACTGTATAGAGAATGAAAACTATGGAGAGATCCTCCTGAAGGGTTCTTCTCTATATCACAAAAAGAAATAAGTCTAGACCCTTTATATCTTGGGTATAGACTTATCATACGAGGAAAGTATGGAAGAGAAAATGACATCAGGCGAGTTTGCGAATAAGGCGGGGGTATCTGCCAAGGCCCTTCGTATCTATGACGAGAAGGGACTTCTTAAGCCGGTTGGCTATTCTGAAGGCAATTACAGATTGTATGATAAGAGTTCTTTATTAATATTAGAAAAAATAATTGCACTTAAGCATGTAGGCTTCAGCCTTGAGGAGATTAAGTCGAGTCTTGAAAATGATGATAACAGCTCGATCAAGGATACTCTTAAGAAGCAGCTTGAAATGATGGAAACTAAGATCTATGAGATGCAGAAAGCTGCACAGTGCATCAAAACAGCGCTTATAAGGCTGGAAGAAGATCCTAACTGGGATGACGTTGCTGATACTATCAAGAAGATGGAGATGGGTCAGGGCGCTGATGAAAGAAGATGGTTCGCTCAGTCACATGCGGCAGATGACGTAGAGTGGTATGAGAAAATATGGGATTCAATGGATTTTAGGGTAGGCGATCAGGTTCTTGATCTTGGCTGCAGCTATGGACTTCTCTGGAGGGAAAATCTTAAAAAGTTCCCTGAGAATTTCAAGGTAGATGGTTACGATCTTCATGGAACCTGGGCTGACGATCTGGTAAGCGACATGGATTCTATCAAGGAGAATATCCCGGAGAGCTCAGATATAAAGGTTTATTTTGAAGATCTGGAAAAAGATGAGACGTGGGATAGTATACCAAAAGAAAAGTATACTAAGATCATTGCTCACTACCTTATTCTTTATCTAAACGATCCGGAAAAGTTTGTAGAACATGTATCTAAGGTCCTTAGGGAAGATGGCGTATTTTCTGCGACCTATTGTAATACTTCAGCAGAGCACGATTTCTGGGAGCAGGAGATTGTAAAGATGGGGCTTGATAACTCTTTTGTCAAGAAGAGAAGGAAATATCTGGACGACAAGGACAAATGGTTACAGGATATCCTTGAAAGCTACTTTGCAAGGGTTGAAAGGGTAAGGCTTCCGGGACCTATGAGATTCGAAAACTCGGAAGAGCTTTATGACAGACTTACAAGGAGATTTTCTGCCTGCAAGAAGTATCTGGAGGATAATAAGGAGATTTTCTGCAGCTATTTCGATAAAAAGATAGAAGCAGAAGGATCCATAGTCATCGATATCGACACAGTTTTCTATCGCTGCTATATGAGGTGATTTGCGCAGGGGAAATGGCTCGGTTGTCGAGTGCTCCTGGGGCCGACAGTAAATAAATGGTTTTCTTGTCATGATAGTTTTATAAAATTCAAGGCATGATATCTGGAGATTTCTATTCCCAGGGTCCGAAACTCGCTTCGCTCAGACATGCGGACCCTAGGCGGGAATATAAATCTCCATCTATCAAGCTCTTGAATTTAATAAAACTCTCAAAGACAAGAAAACCATTTATTTACTGCCAGCCCCAGGAGCACTTGACAACCGAGCCATTTTCGTATGTGCGAAGTGTGATAGGATTAATGTGAATAAGTGCGCTGGTCGTTTGCTTTTATGTTAGTATAAGAGTATGAGCGATTATAAGATAGCGATCTGTGATGACACAGAAGTGGATAGAAACTATATAAAAGATATTGTAAGTAACTGGGCGCATCAAAGCGGACATAGCGTAGATATATGTCTTTTTTCCTCCGCAGAAGAGTTTTTATTTGAATATGAAGAAGATAAGAGCTATCAGATCCTTTTGCTGGATATTGAGATGGGCAAGATGGATGGAGTTACTATGGCTAAGAAGATCCGGCAGGCAAGTGACAGTGTCCAGATAGTGTTTATAACAGGGTATTCTGATTATATAGCTGAAGGATACGAAGTAGCGGCGCTGCATTATCTGATGAAGCCGGTCAAGGAGGATAAGCTGTTTGAAGTTCTTGACAGGGCTGTTAAGAAGATCTCAAAGGACGGGAAGGTGCTTATACTTGAATCAGGCGGCGAGATAGATATGGTTCCGATCTACAGGATTCGCTATGTTGATGTCAGGGCTAACTATATAACTGTTCATGCGGATAAGGATATTACGGTTAAAAAGACTCTTAGCGAGATAGAAAAAGAGCTTGATGAGAGATTTTTCAGGGTCGGAAGATCCTGTATTGTAAATCTGACTTGCATAAGCAGAGTTACAAAGACGGATATCTACTTTAATGATGGCGGATCTGTACAGCTTCCGAGGGGAAGCTATGAGAAGGTTAATCGCGCGATCATTAATAACTCCTGAACCAGTAATATGTTTGATTTAGAATACTTAATAATTCAATTGCTGAAGATGGCATCAATGAATCTGATTACGAGTGGAATATCATTATGAATATTTTTACAAAAAAGATAGATAAAGAAATAGAAGTATACCAGCGCGAACTTGTAGAGACTCATTACAAAGAAGTCGATAACATGTACAGGAAAATGCGTGGCTGGAGGCATGATTACCGTAACCACATCCAGATGATGAAGGCGCTTGCGGCTAATAATGACATGGATGGGATAAGAGCGTATCTGGATCAGCTTGATACGGATCTTAATACTGTTGATACCGTTATCAAGACAGGTAATGCCATGGCAGATGCGATTCTTAACAGTAAGATTTCTCTAGCTCAGTCCAAAGAGATCAAGGTTATAGTAGATGCTCATATTCCTGTTAAGCTCAAAATGTCAGAACTTGATCTATGCTGCATCATCGGCAATCTTTTTGATAATGCAATTGAGGCTAGCAAGGATCTTCCTGCCAATGAGCGCATGATCCGTGTATATATGGACATGAAGGGCACGCAGCTCTATATTTCTTTTACCAACTTTACAGCAGGTAAGAAGCTCAAGAAGATCGGTAAACTCTTTAGCACCACCAAAGGTGAAGGACACGGTTTTGGTCTTATCAGAATTGACGGGATTGTGGACAGGCTTGGCGGATACCTTAGCAGGAACAGTGAAGACGGAGCGTTTACAACAGAGATTCTGATACCGCAAATGTAAGTAAAAACACAAATTCATCCCCAGAATAAAGCAATTCATCCCCGAAGAAATTTGGGGATGTTTTTTATGCTATGATTACAATGTCAAAAGACATGTAGCGAATCAATCCGGAGAAAAAGCTGCGAAAACACAAAAATAGAATTAAAGAAAACAGAATCAAAATGATTCGGACACCAAGAGATTAGAACGATAATAAATGGGGCGGTAATTATGGATAATAATACTGATAAAACGAAGGAAAACAAGAAAAAGCCAAAATATTCCATACTAAGCAATATTGTATTTATGATAAATAGAGCCTGGAACGGTCACAAGATAGTACTTTTCTTCTGTCTTGCAACAGCGCTTACTACATTTGGTAAAAACGTTATCCAAATGCTTGTAGCGCCAATGATCTTACAGGTTGTAGAAGAGGGCGGAAGCTTTTCGAAGTTTGTGATACGGGTAGTAGTATTTACACTCCTTATGATCTTATTTAGTGTATTGCTTGAGTATCTAAATGGTAACAGTCTGTTTGGAAGAGTCGGCACTAGGGCTGGTATTGTTGTAGAGTTGGAAAAGAAACGCTGCGCTACTTCATATCCCAACCTTTATAATACCAAATTCATAGAGTTTTCTGAAAAGGCTTATGAAGCTGTTGGTGGCAATAGTTCTGCTACTGAAGCTATTTGGGGAACACTGGAAGGGCTTATTGCAAACAGTCTTGGATTTGTTTTTTATCTGATACTGATATCTGGTCTTGATGTAAGGATAGCAGCTATTGTTACGGTGCTCACAATAATAGGATTTGTTGTTAATGCCAAGATTTCCAATTACAGCTACAAGCATAAGGAAGAAAAAGCGGAGATCGTTAACAAGCTATTCTATTGTAATAATGTACTTAAGGATAGAAATTATGCAAAGGAGATCAAACTGTTTGGAGTAGCGAACTGGGCAGGTGATCTTTGGGAAAAGAATATGAAGCTTTTGGCAGTTTTTATCAATAAAAATCAAAAGCGTCTTTTCCTTGGAAATCTATTGGATGTGGTACTTACCTTTTTGAAAAATGCAGTTGCATATTATGTACTGATATCTATGACAATAAGCGGGAAGATCACGTTGTCAGAGTTTCTCCTATATTCTGCGGCTGTTACAGGATATTCGGAGTGGGTTGGAGGAATCCTTAATCAGCTTCTGGAGCTTCATAAGCAGAGCATAGATCTTTCTATCTTACGCGAATTCATCGATTGGGAAGAACCCTTTAGATTTGAAGGCGGAAAAAAGGTACCTGAGGCTCCGTATGTTTTTGAATTAAGAAATGTTACTTATCGCTATCCTGAAGCTGATAAAGATACTATCAAAAATATAAACCTTAAGATTGAACCCAAGGAAAAGATAGCGATCGTAGGACTTAATGGCGCTGGAAAGACAACACTCATAAAGCTTCTTTCAGGATTCCTTGATCCGACTGATGGGCAGGTACTTCTTAACGGAATTGATATAAGAGAGTTTAACAGGCGTGAATATTACGATATTTTCTCAGCGGTATTCCAGGAGTTTTCGGTTATTCCTGCTTCAATCAAAGAGAATGTCACTCAGACAATTTCTGATCACGATGAAGCTAAACTTAATCAAAGTCTTGAAAAAGCAGGTCTTATAGATAAGATTAATACCCTTTCCAAAGGTATAGAGTCTCAGATAACAAGAAATGTATTTGAAGATGGATTGGAACTGTCAGGCGGCGAAACGCAAAGACTAATGCTTGCAAGAGTTCTTTATAAGGATTCTCCTGTTATTCTTCTTGATGAACCGACAGCTGCGCTTGATCCTATAGCAGAGAACAATATATACCTTCGCTATAACGAAATGACAGAAGGTAAACAGTCTGTTTTCATATCACACAGACTGGCTTCAACGAGATTCTGCAACAGGATCCTATACTTAGAGGATGGACAGATCAAAGAAGAGGGAACTCACGAACAGCTGATGGCTAAAGACGGAAAATACGCAGAAATATATGGTGTTCAGAGTAAATATTATAAAGAGGATGGAGACAATGAAGGATCAGATTTCGATGAAGACAGCGTTATCGCGTGAATTTAAAGCTTTAAAAATCTGGAGCAGGTATTCAAAGGGCATGATAACACTGATCATAATATCAAAGCTCTTTTCAAAATTTTCTATTTATGTACCAATTGCTCTTACAGCAAGATTTATAAATATGATAGCAGCATCAGAGCCTGCAAAAGATATATCAAAAATGGTGCTTATAACACTCTTGATAACAGCAGGGCTTTCTGTAATATCTTCGTTACTGGCAAGACTTTTGGAAAAGCATAGAAATTATAATATACTATGGCAAATTGTCGAGAAAATTCTTGCAGACAAAAAGTCAAGTATGGACTATGTCGATGTTGACAGTCAAAAGATTGCAGATATGCAGGCGCAGATAGAGCAGAACATGAACTGGTCATCCTGGGGTCTGCTCCGTTCAATATACTGTTTGGAAAATCTACTTGATTCTGTACTTTCAATTATCTGCTGTCTTGCTTTATCGGTTAGTATGTTTGTACTTCCTGTTACAAAAGGCAAATTTACTATTCTTAATAATCCGCTGATTGCTGCTTTGATAGTAGTACTTATGGTAGTTAATGCAACACTTTCCGGATACTTTTTTAGCTTCAGGCAGAAGGCATGGTCTGATTATTCGGATGAAGCAAGACTTGGAAACAGAAGATTTTCAGCCTATGGATGGTTTTCTCACGACCGTTCAAGGGCAGCAGATATAAGACTTTACAGACAGGATAAGATTACAACAAGTTATATGAGCAGCGGTGATATATTTACAGAAAAGTCTTCAATTGCTGAAAAGTTTATAGGTAAGGTAGGCATTCTTTCATCCCTCTCTGTTGTTTTTCAGAATATAATGGCCGGCATCATATACTTTTTTGTATGTGCCAAGGCATGGGCAGGAGCCTTCCCGATTGGTTCAGCAACTCAGTATATTGCAGCTGTTACAGGCGTTTTCTATGGAATAAATGGACTTATATCTCAGATTGAAGAATTAAAGAGTAACGGTAAGTTCCTAGAGGATACTTTTGAATTCTTAAGTCTCCCCAACAATATGTATCAGGGAAGTCTCACAACTGAAAAAAGGCGTGATAACAAGTATGAGATCGAGTTTAGAAATGTCTCCTTCAAGTATCCTGGAAGTGATGACTATGCTCTTAGAAATGTAAATCTTAAGTTTACTGTTGGCGAAAAGCTTGCTATCGTTGGCATGAACGGATCCGGCAAGACAACTTTTATTAAGCTTCTCTGCAGACTTTATGATCCTACGGAAGGTACTATCTTCCTTAATGGAATCGATATCAGGAAGTACCGCTATGATGAGTACATGAATATCTTTTCTATAGTTTTCCAGGATTTCAAATTGTTTGCAATGCCGCTTGGTGAGAACGTTGCAACAAGCCATTCATATGATGAAGCTAAAGTTATGAAATGCCTGAGGGAAGCAGGCTTTGATGACAGATTTGATAAGATGCCCAAAGGCCTTAAGACACATCTTTACAAGGATCTGGATAAAGAAGGCGTTGATGTTTCCGGCGGCGAAGCTCAGAAGATAGCTATTGCAAGAGCTTTATACAAAGATGCACCATTCATCATCCTCGATGAGCCGACTGCAGCTCTTGATCCTGTTGCAGAAGCAGAGATATATGAGAGATTCAACGACATGGTGGATGACAGAACAGCAGTATACATAAGCCACAGGTTATCTTCCTGCAAGTTCTGTGATGAGATAGCTGTGTTCCATGAAGGTCAGGTAATTCAGAAAGGGACTCACCAGGATCTTCTCAAAGATGAATCCGGCAAGTATTATGAACTCTGGAACGCTCAGGCTCAGTACTATACTGATGAAAAAGCTGTGTCGTGAGGGGAGAAGTGGATTACTATTAGGAATATGGAACTGGTAAACGGATGTGTTTATCAGTTCTTTTTTATTTACAGTTTTAGTATTGATAATATTTGTCGTTCGTCGGATAAAAAGTGCATTTCGTCGGATGACAGAGCGATGAAATGCAAATGTGACTACAATAACTATGGAGTTTTTTGCTCTTTTATATAATAGATATACATACATTAAGGAGACAGCATGGGTAAGATCAAAATGAACCTCGATATGCTCGAGGAAGTAAAAATGCAGCATGAGATAGCAAAGGATGCTACTGAAGCTGTTATTAACAAAGGAAGGGCAGATCTTAATTCACTGACAGAAGAAGTCTGGGAAGGTGAAGATGGAGATATGGCAAGAGAATTGCTCGACGACCTTCTTAACAATAAAATGGCACAGACCTGGAGAGAGCTTGATACAATACATGAATCTATAAAGAAAGCTCAGAAGTCTGCATATGAAGCTAAGAACTTTTGTAATAATTTTCCTCTGATTTTCAATTCTGGAACAATGCCATCGGATACAGATTCTTCACCGTGTAGTGGAGAGTTAATGTGTGATAAAGAAAGTTGTGAGCAGCTTAAGTCATCTATGGAAAAAGCAGCTCAGTCTGCATCTAGAGTTAAGAGTAAAACAGAGACTTTAGAAAGTATCCTCGCAGAACTTGAGACACCAGAAGCCAAATTTGATTACTCATCTTATACAGAGCCAATCAAGACACAGACACAGAATGTAATTGACCGTGTTGCGATTTTCAATAATGCAGTTACTAAGTATGAACAGAAAGTTGAAGAACTGGATCAGACTTTTGCAAGCGAACTTCTGGCAGCAACACCTGATACTGTTCCAACACCATTCGATCCTTCTATTCTTTTTGGAGGAGAATCAGTTCATATGAAAGATGGGGACATCGTCAATTTCCTTGAAAAATATAACATAGCAGAGCTGGTTGAAATATTAACAGATACTCAGATATCAAATATTCTGGCAATTCTCTTTGATAAAAAAGATGTTAATACAGCTGAATTATCTGAAAGAGATTATGAGGTTGCCTTTTTAAAGCTACCTGAAGATAAGAAAATAGCTATCCTTATGGAGATGGGTCTTACAAGAGATCAGATAGGTTCAATTATAGTAGAATTGGCGGAAGGAAAAGCTGGAAAAAAAGGAGTGAAGGGTAAAGTTCTAAGTGGAATTGGAAAGATACTCAAAGAACTAATAGAAAAAATGAAAAAGCAAAAAGAGCAGTCCGAAAAAGATGATAGCAATGGAGCACAGAGTGGATCAGGTAGTAATAGTAGTGGAAATGCAGGAGCAACTCCTGGAGCTGCTATTTATAAAAAAGGTGATAAAGGTGACGAGATTAAGCTAATACAGGAATGGCTCTCTAATAATGGATATTATACTGATGAAATAGACGACAAATATGGTGGAAAAATGGAACTTGCTATTTACAGGTTTCAGCAACAGCATGGGCTTCCTGCTACAGGATATATAGATGAAAATACGAAACAATTACTAGATGAATTAATGAGCAGTACTGAATCTGATCCATATCAGGCACTTGTGATTGATATGAATTATATTAATGAAAACTACACTCTTACTGAGCATCAACAAGATGTATTAGAAAGATTGTATAATGATACGACACTGGGACTTACTCTGGAAAAGAAAAACTCCATGTTAATAGTAGGTGCAGAATTGTATGCCTTAGGAATGGATGATTCTTTTGTTATTGGAGTATTAGCCAATGTTGAGTCGGAAGGTACAGCTGGAGAATTTGAGGGGCGTGATAGTGCATTGAATAGTGGAGATCCCCAAGGTGTAGATTATAAGGGGGTTTTTAAAGGAAGCAATATTCAGGTTATTGGATTACAAAAGACACTAGAGCTTTCAGATACGATTGGCAATCGTGGTGATTATGGTATGGGAATGATGCAATGGACTTATTATTCTAGAAGGATAGAGCTGCTTGACGCATATAAGAAGGCTATGGGATATCCGGATGAGGGTGATCCCACATTTGAACAAAACCATCCTACGGAGGAACAATGTTTAAGGATAGAAGGTGCATTTCAAACAGAAGAAATTGAGGCCTTTACAATATATAATGTTGATTCAATTGATAATAAAGCAATTGGAATTAATAAAATCGATTATCATGATTTGAATTTATATAACTTTTGGGAAAACAATACAAGCTCGGATCCCAAAAAATCATCAGAAATAGCTGCATATTATTATTGCCTGTTTTATGAAAATCCTAAGAATGCAAATTCAGAGGCAATAACCAGAATGGAAAGAGCTGCTAAACTATACGATGTGGTTGGAGGCAATTAAAAATGAAAAGATATAGATTACTAGTTTATGTTTTGGGTATATTGAGTTTATCTGGGTGCAAACTATCATCGCCAGTATTTGAAGATTCTAACATTGGTATTAATAATACTGATAATTCTAGTGTTAATTATTTTTCTGATGAAGAAGCTGACGCAAGCGAGGCAAATTCAAATGGCCAATTGGATGTTCCGTGGAATTCTCCTATGGCAGATTATGTTTCGGATTCACCGTATTCAAGCTATATAAGTTTTGCTAATGGGGAAATCTCTACTTTTGAAGATAATGATTTTTTCTCAGATTATATTACAGGAGACTATAAGTATACTTGTTGTGATCTTAGTGGAGACGGAGTTCCTGAACTTGTATTATTGTATTCTGATGGTGAAGAAGAAAGACTTCTTACATTTGGATATGATAGAGAAGCAAACGTTTTGTTTAAGTCATTTGAGGATGGTTTTTGTTCTGAAACGGACTATATTTCTAAAAACGGTTTTGTAGTATTGAATTATTACAAAGACATATCAGGTGAATATTATCTGGGCAAGACAGATGATGATTCCTATACGCAATTTATTCAAGTCAGATTGGCCCAAAAAGGTACGAATGATTATGGAAATGATTACATAACTTGGGAAAAAGAAGCTGGAAATAGTGAATTTGAAGAAATTCATAACCGTGTTTTTGAAGCAGATTACGATCATATAATGGAAATGGCAGAGGATCAGGTCACACTGTCTGATGGCAAGAATCCGGAAGATATGATTCCTTATTTGGAAGAATGCGAAGAAGAGTTTGAGGATTATTATAAAGAATATAAGCTGTCTAAGCAGCATGGAGAGGGACTTTTTTGTAATTTTAATATTCTCGATGTTCCTGATAATGAATACGAAGATGAAGATAGTGCATATGAGGCGTTCATAAATAATGAAACATGTGTTAGATGCGAGTGTGGAATAGGCACTCTTGATGCAAATTTTCCCTATATCTATGGTGATAAGTTCACTTTATCCAATTGGTATAATCCGGAAGAATCCGAAACTATGGAAAAAAGTTACATTGATTGCGGAAGCAATGGAACCAAGGAACTGGTGATAGAAATTGCTCCAGAAGCTATGGAACCTGTAAATACTATATATGTCATAAGTTTTTATGAAGGTCATTTGTATCTGAAATTTGTTATTGATTCTTGGTCTCGATCAAGTAAAGAAATAGGAGAAGACGGATATATTAACTCTTATGGAAGTTCAAGTGCATGGAATTATTCACATGATGAGGCTGTTTTGGATTCAAATGTTATTTACCATGAGATATATGATTTGGTGGTAGTAACAGCGGAAGGCAACAAAGAATATTTTCCTGATGCATACGAAATATCTGGTGCTGGAGATGGTTCGACAATATATATCTATGAGATAGATGGCAAAGAATATTATGTTCCTTATGGTTGGGATGAACCAGCGGATGAAGAAGATTACACTGATTTCATGAACGCATGTATTGAGTGCGGAATATCTTTTTCCACACAAGAAGAGGTGGATGCCTTGATTGAGGAGAAAAAGGCGGAGTACGGTTTCTGATTAATGGCTTAATATCATCCACTAATGGCAGGGGGGATTTAGTGTAACCCCTGCCATTACTTGAGGTGTATGAAGAGGAAAATGGAGAATAAAGATCGATGCGAAATATTAAGAAAAGAAAGCGTTACATTACTATTATTCTATTATCTTTTCTGACAATAGTATCAGGATGTAACAAGGTCAATGATTCTAATAAAGACATTGATGAGAACGCTAGAACCGGTTCAAGTGATACAAATGTTAGCAATAGTGCGACTGATGCAAACGCCAGTAATGGTGCTAGTGATGATGCTCAAACAATTGTAGATGATACTGCTATAAATGGTGAAAATGATGCAACTGAGACGGCTTCTAAAGAGTCGACTGCGGATCAATATAAGAAATACAAAGAGTATATTTCACCTAAGAAAAAGGAAGAAATACATCTGGATAGTGAATCGGAAAGTCTGTATGAAGGATTCTTGTATGGAGATATTAAAGCTGAGTATGTTTTAGATGGAGATATAACCAGAGCTTTATGCTTAGCAGAAGTGCTTACAGATGGAGAGAGCTATACATTAACAGAGATTGAAGAAAAATTGTGTGACGGATGTGAGTATGCTGAAGATTGGATATATGAAAATAATATATGTGAAGAATATATCGATCTTGGGCTGGATGGAACGTATGAATTAAAGACAGATATTGGTGCGGCCGCTTTTAATTTAACATTGGTTGTAAAAAATGTTGATGGACATCTAAAGATATGTTTTGCAGGAGATTCATGGGATAGCAGTTTTATCACCGTGTTATTTACGGGGGGAGTTTCCTTGTTTAATAGAGAAAGTAATACTATTCACTCTGCTGAACAGGGATTTTTAGATGAAAATGGTAATTACAAGTTTTGGAACAGGTCAAAAGAAGAAGGATTTCATATAGGCGAAACGGGTGATCTTTACTACAATGATCAGTTTATTGGTTCAGGAATAGGATTATATGTAATCGAAATAAGTTTTGATACAGAAGCAGTAGAACCGTACTACTATGTATATATTGTTGATATAGATAATAATACCTTGGAAGAAGAGAATTCTAATCCTCAAGATCCTTATAATCTGGCGAGAGCTGCACTTGAGGCGGAAGGAAAAAATGCTATAACGATGGATGAATTACAGATACTTCAGGATGAGAAACGTCAGGAAATAGGTTTTGATGACAAACTGTACTATTATGGTGAAGAGCTCAAACCAGACGAAGAATAAAAAAGAAAGAACTGGTAAATTGATGTGTTTATCAGTTCTTTCTGCTAGAGAAAGTAAACTTATGAAAAGACTTATTACATATATTTTTGTGCTGGGGATAACTATAACTGCTTGTGAAAGCAAAGATATAGATTTTTCCAATAATGAAATAGCAGAAGATAGCAATAATATCAAATCAATAGATTTAGATACAAAAGATAATGTATTTTCAAAGGCTATTAGCGAAGATCTGGCGGAGGGATGCAACAGAGCAAGCTTTATTGTGGATCTGGATGTTGATGGTAATAATGAAGCTTTTGTCGTTGAAGGTTACGAAGATGATTCTGGGATTCCAGACTATGATGATTCTTTGAAATATTGGTATGTGAATAGGATTTATTTTGTAGACGAAGAATGCAATACTACTTTGTTGGAAGATTTTGAAGACAGCTATATAGCAACATCTCAAGACCTTCTTGAGCGCAATTCGCAAAGCTTTATAAGCATAAATGGGTATATCGGCGTTGATGGAATTGGGTGCGTGTATTCTGTTTCTGAAGATTGCATCAAGAATTGTACTCCGAAGCTCAATAAATATGGACAGAAGAAGTTTATAAGCGATACTGAAATTGTTTGGTACGAAGAGGCCTATAGATCCTTTTTTGACTATGAAGAAGGAAGCGCTTTTTCGGACTTGAACGGAAGCGGAAGATGCAAATTGCCATATCATATGTATTTACGTGATGGTGAGTTTTATTTATATGATGCAAAAGAAGTAACTATTGATGAAGTAAAAGAAAAAGCTCCAATAGATATTCCAGAAGAAATAGATATATCTACAGCTCAGTTTATCCTTAGGGACAATAATGAGCTGGACATAAACTATTATGAAAAAGACAAATTTGGCTATGAATTCCATTGTGCTATTTATTTTTTATCAGAGGATAAAAGCGCATGGTATCTGAAAGAAACAATTCCGGGATATATGGATGTGAATCTAAATGAGAATAACTGGTCAGTATTGAATGAAGATTCGGCTGCGGCTGATGTAGATGCAGATGGAGGAAATTGTGAAGATAAGCTTCCTTACCAGCAATTAGTCGAGTCTCTTGGAATTTGTAAGTATGAGTATCCCAGCGAATTTAATATTGATAGGAATTTAGAAAGTCTCCTTGAAAATATGACCATATACTATAGCAATTATTCCTCTGAGGATGATTTTTCTATGGACGTAGAAAAATCGTTTATAAGAAATTTCTGTCAAAACTCCTGGTTCTGCTATGACTATATTTTTGACAGTTTAAGCACAAGTGATGGGCTTATCAATAAGCAACAGATAGAATATATCCAATATTCTTTTTCCGGACAATATCGTGAATTTCAAAGTATTAGTGATGATTATGTGGTAGATGTAAATGACTGTTCAAGTGGCTTTGTATATGCGGAATTACAATCTTATGAGGTTGTTTCAGATGGCGAAGAAATAGTCTTAAAGGCAAATTTTAATATATCAGATAATAGTTCCAAAGAAGCAGTAATAACACTAATAAAAAATGAATATAGTTGTTTTGATGGATATAGCGTTAAAACATTTCAAGTCTCATAGTGGAGATTGTTTATAGAAACTAGTAAAAGGTAGTAAAAAAGAACAATGAGAAAAAAGATACTGTTGATATTTGTTATTTGCACATTTGTTATGACTGGATGCAGACTGACAACACCTGGGGCGGATGATTCAAGCCATGATAACAGCCTTAGTATGGATGAAACGAGTTTGTCAGATACTTCTATTGAAGATAATGATGATAGTTCAGCTGATGCCAGTAATAGTTTGATAGGGTCAGCAGACGATTTACCTTGGGAATCACCTATGGCAGATTATGTTCCGGATTCACCGTATTCAAGTTATATCAGCTTTGTTAGTGGAAAAGTAATTACTAAATGGGATGATGAATATTTCTCTGATTATGTAACAGGAAAATATAAATATGCATGTTGTGATCTTAGCGGAGATGGAGTTCCAGAACTGGTTATATTGTACCAGGAAGGTGATAAAGAAAAGATAATAACATTTAGCTATGATGAAGATGATGGAACAATATACGAGTCTTTAAAACGTGGTTTTAATTCGGAATGTGACTATATTTCTAATAATGGCTTTGTACTTCTGTATGAATATGAAGATACAGACGGTAATATTACTTGCGGAAAAACAGAAGATGAAAACTATACTCAAAGGATTCATGTTAGATTATCAAGAGGAATTAATGATATAGGAGATTCGTTGTTTATTTGGAAAAGAGAAGCTGGAAGTAGTGAGTTAGAAGGCCCAGCTGAAGAAATCTATGATCATATAATGGAAATGGCAGATGATCAGGTAACTTTATATGAAGGTGTGAATCCTGAAGACATAATCCCTTATCTTGAAGAATGCGAAGAAAGCTTTGAAAATTCATATGAAGATTTCAAATTATTCAAGCAGCAGGGAAATGGACTGTTTTATTGCAATAACTCTGATGTTCCTGATAACGAATATAAAGATGCAGAGTCTGCATATGAAGCTTTCAAAAAAGATGAAACGTGTGTTAGATGTGAATATGTGAAAGAACCTTTTAATTCTAATTTTTCATATGTTTATGGGGATAAATATAATATGTCTTCCTTGTTTTATCCTGAATATTCTCAAACAATGGATTCTCATTTAATTGATTGTGGTAGTGATGGAAGCAAGGAACTTGTAGTAGATATTACAAGTACTTTGAGCCCGGAAACTATCGACTATTTATACGTTATTAGTTTTTATGAAGGACATCTGTATTTGAGATTTGCTGGACAGAGCAGCTCTCGGGCAAGGATTGATATAGGAGATAATGGCTATATTATTTACGGCGGAAGTTCAAGTGTAAATAGATGCGGAGTTGACGAAGCGTTCTTGGATAATAACATTGAATTTCATTATGTATATAAGTCAGATGAAGTAAGTAATGAAGGATTAAAAGATTTTTTCCCGGAAGCATACGAAATATCTCCTGCTGGAGATGTAATGACAATATATATCTATGATATAGATGGTGAAAAATACTATGTTCCGTATTTTTTTGAAGAAGTTACAGAGGAAGAAGACTATTCTGATTTCATGAAAGCATGTGTTGAATGCGGAATAACTTTCTCCTCACAAGAAGAAGTAGACACCTTGATCGAAGAGAAAAAGGCTGAGTACGGTTTCTGATCGATTTCTTCAGGACTGAGGCTCTACTCTAATACATAGGAACTATAGCTGAACACATAGTGATAGTTCAGTAATATAGCCAAAAGCAATACCAAGCTATAGCTAAAATCTATAGCTACAGGTATTGCTTTTTATTTTGATGGGGCGTATTATTCATTTAACAGTTAATCCTACCGAAACGGTATGAAAAGTATGAATATAGAAAACGGCAAGAGGAGGACATGGTTATGAGTAATATCAAAGCTATTGAAAAAGAAGAGAACTGGGGGATAGGAACCAAGTGCATACAGTCAGGATACAGACCCGGAATCGGAGAGCCAAGAGTTCTTCCTATCTACCAGTCTACTACATATAAATACGAGGATCTTGATCAGGTTGAAAGACTTTTTTCACTGCAGGAAAGCGGTAATAAGTATTCAAGAACAGGCAATCCTACACTGAATGCGTTAGAAGCTAAGGTTGCAGCACTTGAAGGCGGAGTTGGAGCTCTTACAACAGCTTCCGGTCAGGCAGCAGTATTCCTTGCAATATCCACTATAGTTCAGGCGGGCGATCACATCGTAGCATCCAACGCTATCTACGGAGGAACCTACACACTTCTTGATGTAAGACTTAGAAAGCTTGGCATAGAGACAACCTTCGTTGATCCCGAAGCTCCAATAGAAGAGCTGAGAAAAGCATTTAAGCCTAACACCAAAATCGTCTATGGCGAAACACTTGGCAATCCGGCACTTGGAATTCTCGACTTTGATAAATTTTCAGCACTTGCCAAGGAGTTCGATGTTCCATTCCTTGTAGATAATACACTTGCAACACCGTTCTTAAGTAAGCCAATCAAGCACGGAGCTGACATCGTCATCCATTCAGGAACCAAGTACATGGACGGACATGCAGTAGCCCTTGGCGGAATAATAGTAGACGGCGGAACCTACAACTGGGCTAACGGCAAGTTCCCTGACTTTGTAGAGCCTGATGAGCAGTATGCTAACACATCCTACACAGAGAAGTTTGGCAACAAAGCATTCATCACCAAGGCAAGAGCTCAGTACCTTAGAGACTACGGCCCGGTACTCAGCCCTCTTAATGCATTCCTTATAAACCTTGGCCTTGAATCACTCCACTTAAGAGTACCAAGACATTCAGACAATGCGCTTAAGCTTGCTAAGTTCCTTCAAAGTAACGAAGCAGTTAACTGGGTCAACTATCCCGGACTTGAGGACAACCCAAATCATAAGAGAGTAGAGAAGTACTTCGACTATGACGGAGCAAGCGGTGTTCTGACATTCGGACTTAAGGGCGGAAGAGAAGCAATCAGGACCTTCTTTGCATCCCTTAAAGTTGCAGCACTCGTAGTACACGTAGGTGACGCAAGAACATCAGTTCTTCACCCGGCTACAAGCACACATTCTCAGATGAGCCCTGAAGACAGGCACAATGCAGGAATCCCTGATGACATGATCAGAGTTTCTGTTGGAATCGAAGATGCTGATGATATCATCGCAGATTTCCAGCAGGCTATTGAAAAAGCAGTCGGCGTTAGCGAAACAGAGCAGATCGCTGGTTGAGGATATAATACTAATTTAATGAAAAATATCTATCTGATATAGGTAACACAGGAGGCAGGTATGAATATTGAAGTTGATATAAAGAAATACTTTGAATTGCAAAAAGATACAGATCATATAAATGATATAGTTGACATCTCAGTTGAGTCTCACGCATATCTGCCTCAGGTCGAAGATGTTAAGAGCGACTGGCTTTCATTTGTATCAGTTCCTGCATTTAAGATCGCAAGAAAAGAAAACGGCAGGGATTTTGGTTCCTTCCTTTCCCTTGGAACAGGCTCAGGCCTTGACGTTCTTGCAGGAGCAGAGATACTGGGAGCTCAGACTCTTGGCTTTACAGACCTTCAGAAAAGCGTTGTAGATATAGCAAGACAAAATGTAGAAAAGGGACTTAAGAAAAGCGATACTTACAATCTGCTTAGCGGCGCAGGCGACCTCTTTGCTCCATTTGCAAAAGATACAGAACCTGAAAACCGTCCGAAGTTCGACGTCATATACGAGAACCTTCCGAACGTGCCGCTGGCAGATGACAAGGAAGTCACAGACAGCCGCAACAGTGGTCACTATCTTGAAAAAAGAGTTGAGAGAATCCCGGAAGAAGTTCATGCGGACATGCTGGATCTTCACTATCTGGCACTGGTTCAGTCCGGCGAATACCTTACAGATAACGGATTTGTCTTTTCCCTGATGGGAGGAAGAGTGCCCCTTAGTTCTTTTATCAGACTTGGAGAACAGGCGGGGGTTAAGTCTGAGATCTATACCTATCAGTGGAAGGTTCAGGCTGAGCCTGAGGATGTAATAGGTGGATATGCTCAGCAGGAAAAAGAGGGCTTTGGCCCCTTCATCTTCTATAGAGCTAAGGACCTTGAAAAAGCATTTGAAGGCGTAAGCGTAGAAGAGTCTGGTAAGAAAGCTTTCGAGATCGAGAAGTCTTTGGAAGATAAGAGACTAACTGCAACACAGGCTTATGAAATATTCAAAAACGGAGGCAGCATCGGTCATACAGTTGTCGTGCTGAAGTCACATGTCTGAAGAAGTTTTAAATCAAAAGATTAAAACCATAATTGATGAAGCATTAAAGATAGCAAAGGTGACATCATTGGTCATTCCGGATCAGACTGAGTCCTTTGAAAAGAGCTCGTCACCCCTTATACAGTATGCAAAGTCATCTACTTTGCATGGGGATAATGAGACGGAGCCTTTGCTGGAGCTTATCAGGGAAGTGGCAGATTACCTGCCCTGGAAGTACAACTATGAAGAAAGAGGAGACCTTGGTTCCTACATGGGATGGGCAGAGCTTATAGGCCCGGAAGCACCCTTTAAGACTTCCGAGTACTGCCTTGGCTTTACCCTTATATCACCAAATACCCTGTATCCTGAACACAAGCACCCTGCGATAGAATACTATAAGGTCTTGTCAGGAACAGCAGACTGGACACTGGAAGGAGTCACAACTTCAAGGTCTCCGGGAGATGAGATACTTCATCCCTCCAATAAGATACATAAGATGGAGACACATGATGAAACGTTACTGGCTCTATATACATGGACAGGTAGCGATGTTGTTACATTATCTTCTTATACATGACAGGAGACAGACTTGTATATCAGAAATAAACATAGAACAAAAAGACTTTCGGCATTGTAGTCGAAAGTCTTTTTTTATGAACTAAAACATGTTATTTTATTGTTTGACATTGGTTTGAAAACTATGGGGGATTTAGTCTTCAACAAAATCTTCACGGTATGGGGTAAAGATATCTAAAAGGATTCCTTCTTCAAGACATACGCAGCCATGTTCCACACCATCTGTCTTAAGGAGTGTGTCGCCTTTTTCTACAGTGTGCTTTTCACCGTCTATTTCAAACTCAAACTTGCCGCTTACGACGTAAGTTATCTGAGTGTGTGGATGATGATGAAGAGCTCCAACAGCGCCTTTTTCAAAATGATTCTCAACAGTCATTACGTCGCCGCTGTATGCTAGAACATATCTTACTACACCGCTGTCAAGATACTGTGGTGCCACATCTTTGTGGAATACCCATCTGTCATTTTTCATACTGATTCCTCCATGCCTGACTGTTTAGTTTTTAAATACTAATTTTATTGAACTAAAAATAGCATATTATTTTTGTATATAAAAGGTAAAATCTGAACCATAATTGTTAATTTTTTACGAACGGTTTTTTATGGGATTTTGAAAAGGTCTGCTATGAGATATTTAAAAAAGCTGTGGCTTAAACTCTCAATTGAAAGTAAAACCAGAACCTACTCACTTACCATCATCACGGTGGTCATAGCGGTAGGTGTTTTTAACATGTTCATAATCGGCGGATCCATCAAGGAGCTTGGAACAGTTCTTTCAGATCTTACCAAATGCGTTAATGTCCAGACCGCTTTTGAAGAAGAGAACGATGCTTTTGAAAAATACATGCGAAGCGATATAGACGTTAACCGCGAAAATTATGAAAAGGCCTGCCTTCATACAAGAGCCAGCATCACAGCACTTCCCTATAGTTACAAGCAGGTCGGAAGCGAGAGATATGCAAGGACCTGGAGGATCATGAATGCCTATGACTATTATGAATCCCAGAGAGAAGAGGTCCTTGAAGAGATCCTAAGGGGTGAGCTTAACCAGAAGATCTACGACCTCTATGATATGCAGGATAACATCAATTCCTACATTCAGGATCTTACCAGGATCACGGTCAAAGAGGGTAGTATCCTTTATTCCAAGAAGATGACTCTTATCGACAGACTCCCGCTTGTTCTTTTTATCATCAGTACTATAGGTCTTTTACTGACAATAGCATTTGGAAGAATCCTGTCAGCAACAGTTACAAGGCCTCTTAAGAAGCTGGCGGCAGGTGTTCATGATATTTCTGAGAAAAAATTTGATTCGCCCGATATCAAGGTATCGAACGAGGATGAGATCGGAGAACTTGTAGATACCTTTAATACCATGAAACACGCCATGTCAGAGCACATCACAACGCTTCAGGAAAATCAGGAGCTGACAGAGCGTGTCCATAAAGAAGAGATGGAAAAGGTGGAGATTGAAAAGCAGCTCAATCTTGCAAGACTAGACCTTCTTCAAAGTCAGATCAATCCGCATTTTCTTTTTAACACACTTAATGTCATATCAGGTATGGCGGAGCTTGAAAATGCAGAGACTACGCAGAAGATGATAACGAGTCTGTCTCATCTTTTCAGATATAACCTTAGGACCAGTTCTCAGTTTGTGTCGCTGTCTCAGGAGATAAGCATCGTTGATGACTATATGTATCTTCAGAAGATGAGATTTGGTTCAAGGCTTTCCTATACCAAAAATATATCTGAAGAACTTGATACAAGTAGCATCACAGTCCCGGCATTCCTTCTTCAGCCTGTTGTTGAGAACTCAGTCGTTCACGGGATTGCTCATATGGAAGAGGGTGGAAGGATAGAACTGTCTGCCTACCAGAAAGACGATGCCCTATACATAGTCGTTATGGATACGGGTGTAGGAATGCCCAAGGATAAGGTTGATGAGCTTAATGCCAAGTCCATCTCCGTAACTCAGGAGCATACAGGAATTGGACTTTTCAATGTCCAAAAGAGAATTAACAGCTTGTATGAAAATAGTAAAGTTACAGTTGACAGTACTCAGGGTAAAGGAACAACGGTGACCATATGTATAAGATCTTGATCGCAGATGATGAAATGATAGAGCGAATGGTTCTTCGCAAAAAACTAATAGATAACTTTGGGGATAGCTGCGAGATAACAGTAGCTGAGAACGGAAGAGAAGTTGTTGATAAATTCGAGCAAAAGGGTGCGGACCTTCTGATCCTTGATATCGAAATGCCTGGAATGAACGGCCTTGACGCAGCCAAAGCCATAAGGAAGATGGGAAGCGATTGCAGCATTATCTTCCTTACTGCCTTCAATGAATTTGACTATGCCAAGCAGGCAATATCTGTTCATGCTCTTGAATATCTTTTAAAACCCTGTGAGGAAAAAGAGCTTGTTCTTTCAGTAGAAGAAGCTATAAGAGTGAGTAAGTCTCACGATTCAAGGCGGCTTTTGGAGCTTCGCGAAGCAAGTGCAAGAGCCCAGGCAAGTACTGCTGATGCCATCCTTAAATATATCGAAGGACACTTTGGAGAGGAGCTTTCTGTTCAGGTAATGGCAGAAAAGTTTTCCTATTCAGAAGTTTATTTTTGCAGACTGTTTAAGCAGCACTTTGGGGAGAGCTTTATCAGTTTTCTTACTAACTACAGGATCAAGAAGGCGGTAGAGCTTTTGAAGACTACCAAGTTGAGTGTCAAGGATATTGGCAAGACGGTTGGATATGAGGATTCCAACTATTTTACCAAGGTATTTAAGAGGGTTATGAAGGTGCTGCCTAGTGAGTACAGGCTGAATCAATAAATCATAAAGTAAACTGTGAATGCGTCTTTCTGAAATATATTCAAGAAGTCATTATTTCCGAATGTCTATTTCAGAAAGGCGTTTTTTTGTATGTATTTTAAAAAACAAATTTATATTTTATTAGTATATAATAGCTCCCTTGATCAAAAGTTGCTATTTTAAAAATGTACAGTAAACTGTTTGCTTGAAAAATGTTTCTCTATGCAAAGTGCACAGAAATGTCGCTTGTATATTATTAAAACTATACATATTTAAAATTTCTGGTTAAAATTTTACTACCTGATGTAAAAATATTGCTATTTGTAGCCTTTTTTTCCAAATATATAATGTGCTTGTAAACAATAAATAAGTTACAGAAAAAGAGCGGCACATCAAGGTGCAGGTTCATTCTGTGACCGATTATAGTTGGGAGGGAAGACTATGAGAAAAAAACTTTTTAGTGCTTTAATGAGCGCATCTATCGCAGTTGCTATGATGTCTGGCTGCGGACTTAATGCTCCTGCAACAACTGGTAGCTCACAGGAAGTTACTGATACAAATGCAGGTGGCGAAGGCACAACAGAAAAAACTGAGAATGCAACATCTACTGATGCAGGATCAGAGTATGAAGTAAATGAAGCTGCAGCAGCTGATCCAGCTGTAACACTTACTATGGCAGAGGTTAATCCACTTGAGGGAACAATCTGTGGAGCCATGGATATGAAATTCAAAGAAGCAGTAGAAGCCATGTCTGGCGGTTCTATTACTATCGATCTTCAGGGAAGCGGCGTTCTTGGCGTAGAAGCAGACATCCTTGATGGTATGCTTGGCGGTACAGGATCCGTTGATATCTGCCGTATCTCAGCATTTGCACTTAACTCATATGGATGTGACAAGGCTACACTTCTTTCACTTCCTTATACATTCCAGGATAGAGATCATTTCTGGACATTCGCTAATTCTGATCTTGCTCAGGAATTCCTGAACCAGTCTTCAGAGATCGGACTTGGTGTTAAGGGTCTTTACTATGGTGAGGAAGGTTTCCGTCATTTCTTCTCAGCAGAAGATAAGCCAATTACTTCACCAGCTGATATGAAGGATATGAAGATCCGTGTATCTAACGACCCTGTTATGACAGCAATGGTTGAGAACCTTGGTGCAACACCTTCACCTGTATCTATGGCTGAGATCTATCCTTCTCTTCAGAATGGTACAATTGATGGCGCTGAGCAGCCAACAGTTAACTATCAGTCTAACTCTTTTGATGAAGTTGGTCCTAACCTTACACTTGATGGACATACACTTGGTGCTATGATGACAATCATCTCAGAAGAGTCTTGGAACAACCTTACAGAGAATCAGCAGCAGGTAATTGCAGAAGCTGGTAAGATCGCTTCTAACTACTGCAGAGAAGTTTCTGAGCAGAAAGAGAACGAAGTTCTTGAGCAGCTCAAAGCAGATGGCCGCAACATTATCGAAGTTACAGATAAGACTGAGTGGCAGGAAGCTTGCAAACCAATCGTAGAACAGTATGCAACAGGTGATCTTGCAGATATCTATCAGCAGATCCTTGATATGGCTAAATAATTGAAATCGATCATCTCTAGATCACAGATTCAGATTGATTTAAGACATTAGATTATTAGTAATATAGTTCACGGCCTCGGAATCTTGAAAAGTTATATTTATGACTAAAAAAGTTCCGAGGCCCGTGTACTGTCATGTATACCTTTTGTATACAGAGGCAGCACACAGTTTTATGATTGGGGGTTTTATATGCCTGGAATTTTTTTGGTACTTAAAAAAGTAGAACCCGTATATCAGCTGGTTTACAAGATATTCCTTAACATCTGTAAGATCCTTCTGGTAGCGGATATTTTGATCACAAGCTGGATCGTTCTGGCTCGTTATATAAAAGCTATTCCTGCTCCAACCTGGGGCGAGGAGCTTATTCTTACACTTATGGCTTACATGGCTGTTTTATCAGCATCTCTCGCTATTAAGAGAAACGCACATATTAGAATGACTTCTTTTGACAGATATCTTCCTAAGAAGCTTATCCTCGTGCTTGACCTTTTGGCAGATATTTCAGTACTTATACTTGCATATATCATGCTTACTGTTGGTTGGCAGTATGCAACATCAATCGGAGCTAAGGGTTCATATATCAGCATGCCCTGGCTTTCAAAGTTCTGGTATTATTTTCCGATTCCATTTGCCGGCGTTGCTATGATCTTCTTTGAAATTGAAAGAATTGTAATTGATATAGAAAGATTTTTTGTTACAGAAAAGGAGGATAAGGTATGACTATAAATACAACAGCTATCGCTATCCTGCTTATTAGCTTTTTGGTTATGGTGTTTTTGAGATTTCCTATTGCATATTCAGTTGCGATCTCATCGATTTTGTGTCTTGTATATCAGGGAAAATCTCTTTCGTCTATTTCGCTTTATATGATCAAAGGTATCAGTTCCTTCTCGCTTATGGCAGTTCCGTTCTTTATCACCATGGGTGTCTTGATGGGACAGGGCGGTATCTCGGAAAAACTGCTGAACCTGGCTGATGCTTGCGTAGGTTGGATGACTGGTGGACTTGCAATGGTTAACATCGTAGCATCATATTTCTTTGGTGGAATTTCAGGATCTGCTGCAGCTGATACAGCTTCTCTTGGATCACTTGAGATCCCTATGATGGTAGACAGAGGCTATGACAAGGATTTCTCTACAGCAGTAACTATTTCGTCTTCTGTAGAAGGAATGCTGGTTCCTCCTTCTCACAACATGGTTATCTATGCTACAACAGCAGGCGGCCTTTCAGTTGGTGCGCTGTTCCTTGCTGGTTACATCCCTGGAGCTCTTCTTGCTGTATGTCTTATGATCGGTTCATACATCATCTCTAAAAAGAGACAATATCCAAAGGGTGAGAAATTCAGTCTTAAGAGACTTGGTAAGGAATTCAGCACATCTATCTGGGCACTTTCAGCTATACTTATTGTAGTGGTCGGAGTTGTAGCTGGTGTATTCACAGCTACAGAATCAGCGGCTATTGCAGTTATTTACTCACTTTTTGTAAGTGTATATGTTTATAAGGGACTTACATGGAAGGGTGTATGGAAAGCTATCGATTCTTGTATTGATACTTTATCTATAGTTTTGATACTTATAGCAACATCAAGTTTATTTGGCTTCTGCCTTACAACTCTTCATGTTCCGGAGATTGCTTCCAAGGCAATAACAGGAGTATCAAATAATCCTTATGTTATCGCTATTCTTCTTAACCTTATACTTTTAGTACTTGGTATGATCATGGATATGGCTCCAATCATCCTGATATCTACACCTATACTTCTCCCTATTGCGCAAGCTATAGGAATTCATCCAATTCAGTATGGTATCATGCTGGTACTTAACTGTGGTATCGGTCTTCTGACACCTCCTGTTGGAGCAGTTCTTTTCATCGGTTCAGCTATTGCTGAAGAGCCAATGGAGAAGGTTGTTAAGGCTGAGCTTCCTTTCTACATAATGATGATAATAGCACTTATTCTTATCACATTCGTTCCTACTATCAGCCTTATCATTCCTCAGCTCCTTGGATTATTATAAGTGGCCTTTCTAAAACCTTAATAATAGAAAGTGATAAGCGTTTTCAGGACCCTTTGCTGTCACAGGCAGAGGGTCTGTTTACTTAGTATCCTTGATATAGATGTACTTATTGTTTAAAATTATGAAGTCGGAAGTTTTTTGGGGAAAAGAATATGAAGTTTGATTACAAGTTTAAAAACACAGCAGGTGATTATTTCTGGTTCTATATGACTAACATTTATAGTCAGTGGACAGCACTTGTTAATATTATCTTTACTGTTGCGATGGCCTTTCTGATCGCAAACAGGTGGAGTGACAGTCATGTTTTTTTCAAGGGAATAATGGTCTTTGCATTTTGTCTTTTCCCGGTTATCCAGCCGATCAGTATATATTTAAAGTCTGCCAGGCAGGTTGAAGGAATTACCCGTGAGACAGAGCTTAGCTTTGATGATACCGGTATGCACATAAGAGTTCAGGATCATAATCAGCTTATTAAATGGAAAGATTACAAAACTACTGTTAACAGGCCTTTTGTGCTTGTTCCTATTCCTGATGGTGAGCATGCATATATACTTACTGAAAGGATTTTAAAGGGACAGCATAGGGAGCTTTATGAATTCATAAACGGAGCAAGTAGTGGTGCGAAATGATTTTTGGAACAAGATCATAAAAAGAGGTGTCTGCGTGGCAGTATCTGCAATGCTTGTGTGCATGAGTATGTCCGGCTGCGGAAAGGACAAAGCGCAGGAAGAAGTGCGCCCTGAATACCAGACTATCTGCGAAGAGTATAAGGATGTAAGTCCTAAGTATGTTTTCTCATATGCAGAGAATCAGGCCAAGGACTATCCGACTTCCCTTGGTGCCATCAGGTTCGCCTACCTTGTACATCAAAAGTCCAAGGGCCGTATTCAGATAAGGGTTTATACGGATTCCGAACTCGGCGACGAACCTGACCTTGTAAGAGAACTTACAAGAGGCGGACTTGATTTTATCAGAGCATCCATGTCAGGTCTTACTGAGTACAACGCTGAAGCCAATGTCCTTGTCATGCCTTATTTGTACAAAGATGCAGACCATATGTGGAAGGTCCTTGACGGTGATATTGGGCAGGAGATAATGGATTCTTTTGAAGGAACGGGGATGGTTCCTTTGTCCTGGTATGATGCAGGCGTCAGGAATTTCTATTCAAGCGAGCCGGTCCATACCTTAGAAGATATCAGCGGCAAGGTCATACGTATTCAGGAGTCTGACATTATGGAGGATATTATCACAGACCTTGGTGCTGTTCCGTATCCGACTATGTTTGATGAGGTATATTCGGCTCTTCAGACAGGGCGTGTCGATATGGCTGAGAATAACCTCTCAAGTTATGAATCCATGGAGCATTATAAGGTGGCGCCTTATTATATCGTCGATGAACATACAAGGATTCCTGAGCTCCAGCTTATATCCCAGACAACCTACGATAAGCTTACCGACGAGGAAAAAGAGATAATTACCTCCTCCGCACAGGAGTCAGCTTTGTACGAAAGAGAGCTCTGGAAGGAGAGGGAAGAAGTATCAAGGAAGCGCGTCATTGAAGGCGGATGCGAGATAATTTATCTTTCAGATAATGAAAAGGAGCGATTCAGGAAAGCAATCGAGGGCGTTTACAGTAAGTACTGCGGCGATTACATGGATTTGATCGAAAGAATACAGAAGTATTAAATATTATGGTCAATTTACCGATATATAGATAGAGAAATCGATATTTAGATCCTGCTGACAAGGATGTAGTTTTATGCGCATGGAGGTAGCAGCTATGGCAGGAAATTTCAGAATAGAGGCTTATTCAGCTCTATATAGCAGTTTTGCCGGTAAATCCGGAAGTAAAGGAGACAGGTTTGCAAACTCCTTTTCTTCCGGTGTTTTTGTGTCCGGGAATACTTCAGGCAATGGCTTATCCGCAGCAGGCAGCACCTCTAAATCAGAAATATATCAAGGTATATCAGAAGGCATAAAGGAAGATACTAAAAGAAGAGAGCAGGACGAACTTAAGCGCATCCATGATCAGCTTCGTCAGATGAAGAAAGACGAACTTAGAAAACAGCAGATCAAGCAGGAAAAGCTTACGAATCCCAATGCAGATTACCCTATATCGCCAAGTAGTATAGATGACTTCTTAAAACTCTCAGGAGCGCCTGAAAATGAAGAGGAAAAGGAAGAAGAATTAGAAGTTACAAGATATAACTACAAAGACGTAGCCAATAAAATAGTAAGAGCTAAAACCTCGCAAAGCGCTGGTCAGGCAGTACTTAGCGCTAAGAGAAAAGTTGTTGAAGTTAAGCGCATGATAAGTAAAGGCGACGGAGACCCTGAAGAGCTTCAATTAGCCCTCACCCATGCTAAGCGAATGGAAATGGCTGCCCGCAAGAAAAAACACCACCTTGAACTTGAAGAATACGCAGAAAACACCCACAAGCTTGATGAGAAACTAAACAAAGAAGAAGACCAGGCACAAAACATCCGCTCCATGGAGACCCTTGCAGCAGAAGATGAGCTATCCAAACAGGAAGACGCCATCTTTGAAGTTAGACAGGACATGATAGAAGAAGTCATGGACAGCATCAGAGAAAGCAGCATGGAAGTATCAGATGAGGAACTTGCATCTATAAATGAAATGATCTCAAACTTCGGCGAAGAACAACTAGAAATGCTCGAACAGACCATGCAAATGCTAGAAGAAATGGAACTTATCAACCCCCACATGAGCGAAGAAGAGCTTGAGAAAGTTAAACAAAGGCACAGAGCTTCTGAGAATAAGGCAATCGTAAAAGCTAACATGGACTATCTAAAAGGAATGTTCAAACACCTTGAAGATAAGAAAGGCATAACTCCATCAATGAATACAGGAAGTTCGCACATATCGATGCCCGCTTTTACAGCGTCGGCAGCGCCATCACCAACACCAGCTCCAACCGTCTTTGTTGACACAGGCGCCCAAGCAGGCTCAGTAGATATAAGCCTTTAAGCTTTGAACTAGACGAGATAACTCCCCTAGGCGGAATATATCATTACTAATTAACCTAAATGCTTATCTATAAATTGCTCTATTCCGCATAATGGATAAAGTTGTCCAAGACAGCACATTAGAATCAACCAAATCATTTTGAATATCGCAGTAAAACAGGCAGATGCCCCTGAAATAATCCTCGAGCGTCATCCGTACGAGGAGTGTCCAGGGGCATCGTATGTTTAATCGTAAAGCATCTTCACGTCAGCAATATCCATAGCGCGAACGGCAAAAGCCCCTACGACGAGTGGCAAGGTAGCTCGAGGATTATTTCAGGGGCATCTGCCGTCCCATTGCATGCATCAAGAATGTATGCTGCGATCCAGCTTAGACAGGTTGTTCTTGTGAAGGATCATGATGAGCGGATTGCAAGCCTTAAGTGGCTTGTCCGGATCAACGGATTCCTCGACCTTGCCGTCCTTGATTGCAATAACGTTCACCCCGTATTTTTGTCTGAGGTTAAGCTCCTTAAGTGTCTTTCCAACCCATTTATCCTTTGGCACCATCTCAACAAGGCAAAGCTCATCACTTACGTCAAAGTACTCAAGGAAGTTACTTGCGATAAGTCTTTTTGCAGTCCTGATTCCACTTTCTTCTTCAGGATAGATGATCTCATCTGCTCCGACTTTGGTAAGAACCTGGCCCATTCTATCGCTTCCGGCTTTGGCAACGACCCATTTTACGCCGCATTCCTTAGCTACCATTGTGCATATGATACTTGCTTCAAGGCTCATACCCATGCAGATGATAGCACAGTCTATATTTGAGATTCCCATTGCTTTAATGGCTGTAGGGTCTGTGAGGTCAGCTTCTATAGCAGCAGTAGCTTTAGCTGAATACTGCTCGATTATATCTTCGTCATTATCAACTACCATAACGTCAGCGCCGCTTTCAAGAAGCTTGTCAGCGATTGCCTGACCGAATTTTCCAAGTCCAAGTACTACGAATGAATTATATTTCATTTTATTAAATCCTCCATATGATCAATCTATCAGGTAATATAGCTCCCTGAAGTTTGAAATGTTCTTTTTTATCCAACTATAAAGTGTCCGTCTGAATACTTAATATCGTTCTTGTCAGCGTGTGATGTCTTGAAGAACAGCGCCATGGATATAGGTCCTATTCTTCCTGCATACATGCCGATCATTACTATTATCATTCCGGATAGACTTAAGTTAGGTGTAAGTCCTCTTGATAATCCGACTGTTCCTGTAGCGCTGAAAATTTCATAAGTAGCAGCTAAAAGAGAAATTCTTGCAGTCTGCATCAGTGCCATTATCAGGGCAAAAGTGATGATAAGGTTTGATGTAATGATCGCAGTAGCTTTGTTTATCAGCTTTGGAGAAACAGACCTTTTGAAGACTACAGCTTCTTTTCTGTCTCTGATAAAAGATACTGAGTTCATAAAAAGTACGAATATCGTAACTGTCTTAACTCCGCCCGCTGTACCAACAGGAGATCCGCCTATGAACATATAGATACAGCCAATAAGGCAGGTCGATGGTGTGAGACGATCCTGTGGGAGAGTGGCAAATCCGGCAGTTCTGAATGTAACTGACTGGAAGAAGCTGCTAAGGATCTTATTACCCAGAGGAAGGTCTGCAATTGTTCTTGGGTTATTCCATTCGAAGTACAGTACAAACAGTGTTCCTGTTATCAGTAAAAAGAGTGTAAGGCTGATGACCAGTTTGGTGTGCTCATTAACTTTTTTCCAGAAGGTTATAAAATTGTAGCCTCGCTTATAGCTGATCTTGGCAGTTTCAATGATATCGAACCATACGACGTAACCAAGACCGCCAAGTACTATCAAAGTGATGGTTATGGCATTTACTGCTACATTTGTGTTGTAATCGATAAGGGAATTGGGACCTATAACATCCATTCCGGCGTTACAAAAAGCTGATACGGAATTGAATATAGATATCCATAGACCTCTCAAAAATCCGAACTTAGGGATGAATACAAAAGAATAAAGAACCGCACCTACGCCTTCAACAAGGAGCGTGTCTCTTATTACCCTTCGCAGGAATTTTATAAGTCCGTGTATGGAATCGAGATTGTAATAATCCTGAATCAGGAGTCTGGTGCTTAGAGAGAACCTTTTTTTCAAAAGGATCATTATCTCAGAATAAAGAGTGATAACACCAAAACCACCTATCTGTATAAGGATAAGGATTATCATCTGGCCGAAGATTGACCAGTGTGAAAAGGTATCTACAACTACAAGACCTGTAACGCAGATTGAAGTAGTTGCAGTAAACATAGCTGTGGAAAAGCCTGTGTGCTGGCCACGTGCAGTAGCAAATGGAAGCATCAAAAGAGCTGCTCCAACTATGATAGCGAGCAAAAAGCCAAGAACGATGATCTGGGTAGAAGACATTCTGGCCTTTGCTTTATAGTTTTCATTGATAAGTTTCAAAATACTCCCCCCAATGGTTAATTAATTCACGACTTAACCATTATATAGTAATGCTTTGTGATAGTCATCATCAAATTTTAGTGTCGTCAGTATCCTCTGAAACGAAGTGTTTATCAATGGTTTGGACGATCCTGCAGATGCAGCGTTCTCACACAGTGACCATATATTTACGGAACTGGCTTGGTGAGCAGTTCTTGATCTGGTGAAAGACTCTGTTGAAAGTCGAGATGCTCTTAAAACCTGACAGATAGGCAACTTCCGTGATAGGAATCGAATCATCTCCAAGGTATCTCTGAGCTTTCCTAACCCTTTCTATCATCAGGTATTCAACGAAATTGTAGCCTGTTGTCTCTTTGAACATCCTGGAGAAGTAGTTGGGGCTAAATCCCGCCATGGAGGCTACGTCATTTAAAGACAGATCCTGATTGCAGTTCTTATTTATATAGACGCAGGATTTCTGTATCTTATAGAGGGCTTCGGAATTGATGCTGTCAGGTGTATAAGCTGACTTATCATAGGCATTATCCGCTTCCCTGCACAAAACGGTCATGAATTCCAGAAGGTTTATTATTTTCCTTACTCTGTAAAAAGAATCCTGGTCTTTATCCAGATTACAGATCTTATCAAGATATTCTGATAAAGACTGCAAAAGGTCCGGATGTTCGCTGCATTTAAGCAGGTGAAGTCTTCTTAGCTTTGGAATATAGGGTATAAAGTCATTAAGACTTTGCAAAAGAGCAGAGTCGAACTGAAAACCTATAAGTCTTTTGGCAGCATTTTTTATGGTCCTGTGAAGTTCTCCCTGCCATACAAGCAGGATATCACCGGGATTTAATGAGTATTCCTTGCCGGAGATTTCTGTTATAGGGCTATCGCTTACAGCGGAGCTCTTTGGATAATAGATTATCTCTATCTCTTTGTGCCAATGGACGGGGTAATTGAGGGGATAATTCTCTGTTGGTATTACGTTTACATCAAAGTCTAAATTAAGGATTTCCTGTATATTTTCCATTACATAACCTCATGTTGCGAGTGACTAATTTCAATGTTTTTAAGTGCTTATTTTTTGCTTTAATAATTTGAAGCTTTTTGATGCACATGATCAACGCTAAAAACTTGATAAAGCTGATAAACACTGCGTTTATACGGTTTTGAATACATTTCTTGCTGATATTCATCATACGCTTTTTTCTATCTATAAGATATAGATTTTATATTTTTTTCATAAAAAATGAGAAAAATGAGATTGAAAGTAGAGAGTTATTCATGACAGGCACGAATATAATTTGAATTTAAAGGAGAGAGTGATTAATTATGAAAAAATATAAGATTGTAGATATGACTTCGGGTAGTCCTCTTAAGCATATCCTTATTTTTACGATTCCGCTTGTGATCGGTAATCTGTTCCAGCAGCTTTACAACATGGTGGATTCAATTGTTGTAGGACAATATGTAGGAAAAACAGCTCTTGCTGCGGTTGGTGCATGTGGTTCCATGAACTTTTTGTTCTTTTCCCTAAGTTTTGGTCTGTCCAATGGCGTGGGAATCCTGGTATCTCACAGATTTGGGGCTAAGGACGAGCAGGGAATCCGCAAGACGATTGCAAGTTCTTATTATGTGCTTACGACCGTGTCTGTGCTTATTACGACAATAGCTTTTTTCCTAGCGCCGGTCCTTTTAAGACTTTTGGATACGCCATCAACTATAATCAATGATTCAACTGCATATATCAGGGTCACATGCCTTGGAATCCTTGGAATAACGCTCTATAACGGCGTTGCAGCAACGCTTCGTGCTCTTGGAGATTCAAGGACTCCTCTGTACTTTCTTATCTTTTCGAGTATACTGAACATCGCACTTGACCTGGTATTTGTTATTAATTTCAACATGGGAGTCGTGGGAGTAGCCCTTGCGACTATCATATCCCAGTATGCATCAGCTGTTGTGGCTTATGTATACGCTTTTAGAAATGTTGAATATTTCAAGGTTTCAAAAGAGGATCGTAAGGCTGACAGAAATTATATAAAGCAGGAGATCCGCCTTGGAGTTCCGCTTTCACTTCAGTCATCAATGATCGCTGTTTCATGCCTGGTGCTTCAGGGCGTTGTTAACAGCTTTGGTGAAAATGTCGTAGCTGCTTTTACCATAACAAGCCGAGTAGAGCAGCTTGTACAGCAGCCCTATAATTCTATCGGAACAGCGCTTATGACCTATGCTGGTCAGAATATTGGAGCAAGGAATATAGAAAGAGTTAAGAAGGGCTTCTGGCAGGCAGCAGGCCTTGTTGCAGTATTTAGCTGCATCATGGTGGCAGTTATGTATATATTTGGTGCGGGTATTTCAAGGATATTCGTATCAGATGCAGAAGTAATAAAGATGAGCTACACAGCACTAAAAATAACCAGTCCGTTTTATCTTGCGCTTGGTATGATCTATGTCCCAAGGGCACTGTTAAATGGATGCGGTGATGCAGGCTTTGCTATGATCAACGGTATCACAGAGGTGGCAGGAAGAATTCTGTTCTCTCATTTTATGCTCTTTTTCGGTTTTTTCGGATTCTGGTCAGTATGGGTTACAACAGGTGCAACCTGGCTTCTTACAAGTATCGTGTGTATGTTGCGATTCTTTAGCGGCGTATGGATGAGAAAAGCAGAGGTAAGACCCAGAAGAAGATTACATCTGACAGTGCCGAGGGCACTTGTTAGAAAAGCCTGATCGAAATTGTGATAAGTTTGAAAATCCCTTACGTTTTACTTTGGTAAATCGTAGGGGATTATTTTTTCCGGAAATTCCCTGTAAAAAAGCATTAATATTTATCGCTATAAAGCATAAGAGCGTTGAAGGGGTAAAACGTTGGCGCGTTGGCGTAGTAAAATATATCAAAATACTTGATTTAACTTGTCATTTACTCGTAATAGCGTTATAATTACTTTTCCGCGTTGAAGTTATGCGTAAGTTAAGTGCTTCTGCTTTTTGGCAGAAAAACTTAAGAATACATATGGCTTTTGATCGCAGAAAAAACTTCTAGGGAAAAGGAATAAAAACAATGAAACAAGAAAAGAAAATGACAGGAATGACACTTGCGTTCATTGCGTTTTCAACTGTTTGGGGGTTCGGAAATGTTTTAAACGGATTTGTTTATTTCAACGGAATTCAGGTTATCTTCAGCTGGATCCTTATGTTCGCTCTGTACTTCATTCCATATGCACTTATGGTTGGAGAACTCGGTTCAGCATTTAAGGAATCCGGTGGTGGTGTAAGCTCATGGATCCACTCTACTACAGGTCCTAAGCTTGCTTACTATGCTGGTTGGACATATTGGGCATGCCACATTACTTATATTGCTTCAAAGTCATCAGGTGGTATTAAGGCTCTTAGCTGGGCTGTGTTCCAGAATGGTGAGAAATATGACAGCTTCCCGACTTGGGCTGTTCAGCTTGTTACTTTAGCAGTATTACTTGTATTTTGCTATATCGCTTCCCGTGGTCTTAACCCACTTAAGAAGCTTGCTACAATCGCTGGTACATCTATGTTTGTCATGTCAATTCTTTATATTCTCATGATGTTCGCTGCACCGGTGATCAATCCAAATGCTGGATTTGTATCAATGGAGTTTACAAAAGAGGCACTTATCCCGACTTTTAACTGGAAATACTTTACATCTCTTTCAATCCTTGTATTTGCAGTTGGTGGTTGTGAGAAGATCTCTCCTTATGTAAATAAGGTTGAAAAGCCAAGCAAGAACTTCCCTAAGGGTATGATCTTACTTGCTATCATGGTAGTTGTATGCGCTATCCTTGGAACAATAGCTATGGGAATGATGTTTGATCCTGCTGTGATCAACGAGTCCGAAGAATCTTTCAATTCTTATAACTCAAACGGATCATATTGGGCATTCCAGAAGCTTGGTGAGTACTATCATGTTGGAAATGCTATTATGATCATATATGCTATCTGCAATGCGATCGGACAGCTTTCAACACTTGTTATCAGTATTGATGCACCTCTTAGAATGCTTCTTGATAACGAAGATTCAAGAGAGTTCATCCCTTCAGCTCTTCTTAAGCAGAACGACAAGGGCGCTTATGTTAACGGTATCATCATGGTAGCTATTCTTTCAGGCGCGATCATCCTTATTCAGTCATTTGGATCTGGTGCTGCTGAGGTTCTTACACAGCTTACAAAGCTTAATTCAGTATGTATGCCACTTCGTTACCTTTGGGTATTCTTTGCATACATCATGCTTCGTAAGGCTAGAGATAAGTTCAATCCAGAGTATAAGTTTGTTAAGAATCAGGCAGTTGCTATATTCTTTGGATGCTGGTGTTTCGCACTTACATTAGCAAGCTGTATCCTGAAGATGTACGATAAGAATCATACAACATTTGCACTTAATGTAATCACTCCTATTGTTCTTATCATACTTGGACTTGTGCTTCCTGTTATTGCTAATATCGAAAAGGAAAATAAAAAGAAAATATAAGATAAGCATATAGAAATCGATAAGCATAAATAACCTATCAAAAGTAAAAGCAGATCGAATCATTTTCGGTCTGCTTTTTATCATGTTATTTTCGTTTTTTCTCTCAGAGTTGTATAGTTCCGTTTTATTAAAAAAACTGTTTTTACTATATATCTCCGGCTGCCAGTAGAACTTTAACTTTGAACCAGCCTTCTTCATAGCTGCAGTTCATGGCACCTCCATACTTTTCTGCAACCTGGGCTATTGATTTAAGACCGTATCCGTGCCTTACACTGTCTCCTTTTGTAGTCCTTGGCAGGTTATCATTTCTGAAGATACCTCTTTTTTGTTCATTACAAAGGCATACATTAGCGCTTTCTGAATAATTATCACATTCAACTATTATAAAGCTGTTTCTGCTTCGTACAGACAGCGTTATAAGTCTCTTATCAGGCTCCAGTACCTGCTGGGTTGCTTCAATCGCATTATCAAGTATATTTCCAAACAAGGAACAGATGTCCTTAACATGAATATCAGAAAGGAGCTTACCATCGACCATAGCATTTAAAGTAATACCTTTCTTTTGGCATTGGAGACTTTTGGTCGTAAGCACTACATCAAGAACCTTATTGCCTGTATTCATAAAGGATTCCTGAATGGCTATTGCCTGTTCCATATCAGCAAGGACTTCAGCCCTTCGTTTTGGATCATCCTCGTTTTTCAGGGCCATGACATAATGCTTCATATCATGCATCTCTTTACGAAGAGCTTCAGAATTATCGATTGTCTGCTTGTACTGCTCATACTGCTTTTGGAAAAGCTGATTGATCGCTGTACTTTCTTTTTTGAGAGCAAGCTCATTCCTTCGTCCCATCTCAGTCATCAGCATAAGCAGCCCTCCGAAATCGACCAGTGTACGTACATACAGCATATTTTCCGTCGCAGAAAAAGGAGTCCTACTGTTTACAAAGCTGATATTTGACATGATAAATGCACCGATTCCTGTTGCAAGAACACTTATCATTTCTTTGATTGTGACATTAAGATTTCTGTCAGAAGGAACATTACCTTTTTCAAAACGATAATATATAACGAAAACAGCTGTATATACTATTGCCATACATATGAAAGATCCAATAAATCCCTCATGACCTGTGATCCACACACTCCAGACGTACAATTGCGTATAGAGACTGGCTGTAAACTCAGCAAGAACAAAAGCGTGCGTTGCAAGAACTGCGCAGTCACTCCTCCTAATATCAAGCACCACATAAAGTGATATGTACATCAGTACAACAGCACTTATCATAGAAGGAATCCAAAAGCCAAGCGGAAGCATACCCGCTATAAACTGAACTCCGACCTGAGCTAAAAAGGTCCCGATAAGAAGGAGTACATAGATCTTGTCATATCTTTTTTTCTTATAGATATTAAAATAAATAAAAACCGCCAGCCATTCAGCTAAAGCGGTAAAAAATCTTGGGGTGTCCTGAATCTGAGCCGGATCAATAAATTCAACTAAATACATTTAAAGAATATCCTCCGTGAGTGCAGCCATAAATTCCTTTTTCCTGGCACGGCTGATAGGAAGAGTTACATCATTAGAAAGAACTACTTCCTCTTTTTGCACCGCATGAACACAGGACAGATTGATAAGATATGCGTTATGGCACTTGCTAAATCCGTGCTGCATAAGCATTTCATCGAATCTCTTTAAAGGTCCCTGAGTCACATAACTATTATCAAGGCAGTGAATGATAACATTATTGCGCTGACTTTCAATATAAATGACATTGTTACAATCAAGCTTAAGCTGCCTTCCATCATCAATTGAAACCTTGATGTAAACATGCTGCTGTCTGGCCTGAACCCTTATGATAGCCTTATCAAAGATCTGCTCAAACTGAGTATAAGGAACCGGCTTAAGAACATAACCAAGCGCATCAACCGCATATCCCTGAACAGCATACTGAACAGTAGAAGTGATGAATATGATAACAACATCAGAATCAAGCTTCCTTATCTTCTCAGCCGCAGCCATACCATCTAAAAACTTCATCTGGATATCCAGCAGTATGATATCGAACTGTCCCTTGTAATCATCCACCAGATCCATACCATCAGACAGATGCGTTACCTCAAACTTCTGATGCTTGGCTTCACCATATTTATTTATATAGCTTTTCAGCAGATGGGCTGCATCCAGCTCATCTTCAACAATACATATATTAACCATGTTTTTTACAATATCACATTATTTTCAAAAAATAAATCGAAAAGGCACTCTAAAAGTTATTAAAATATTGTAAACAATTAAATGCTTTACTGATTTTATATATATGAAATTTCACTTATACCTTGAGTAACCCCCGCCCTCAGGAATACTCCTCTATAACCCCATTTTTATATATGCAGATCATTAAAAATTACAAATCGTCCGAGGATTTCTACCAGTTATCCTTCGGACAATTTTTTTTGAGTTTTTATGGTGTAGATTATCCATGTCAGTTACATGGACATAGAGAAATAAATGGAGGATGTACATGGACGCTAAAGAAATACTTTCAAAGCTTACATTGATAGAGAAGGCAGCTCTTTTGAGCGGTAAAAATGAGTGGGAATCACGTGATATAGGGCGCGTAGGCATACAGTCAATCTCTTTTTCAGATGGACCTCACGGACTTCGACGTCAGGAAGGAGCGGGAGATCATCTGGGACTTAACGCATCTCTTCCTGCAACATGCTTTCCAACAGCGGCAACAGTTGCTAACAGCTGGGATCCAAGTCTTGGCGAAGAGATAGGTGCAGCGCTTGGTGAAGAAGCTCTTGCTCAGAAGGTCAATGTACTTCTTGGACCCGGACTTAATATGAAAAGGTCTCCGCTTTGCGGCCGAAACTTTGAGTACTTTAGTGAAGATCCAATCCTTGCAGGTAAGATGGCAGCTTCTTATGTAAGAGGTATTCAGAGCAAGCACATTTATTCCTGCCCTAAGCATTTTGCAGTTAACTCCCGTGAGTACCGCAGAATGGCAATGAACGCAGTTGTAGATGAGCGTACGCTTCGTGAGATCTACCTTACAGCTTTTGAGATAGCTGTTAAGGAAGGCGGCGCCAAGGCGATCATGTCTGCTTACAACGAAGTAAATGGTAAGTATGCAAATGAAAATGAACATTTGCTTGTAGATATTCTTAGAAAAGAATGGGGATTTGATGGAATAGTTGTTACTGACTGGGGTGCAAGTAATGACCACGTTGCAGGTGTTAAATGCCAGTCTAACGTTGAGATGCCAAACCCAGGTCTTGATTCTGCAAGGCAGCTGATAGAAGCAGCAACCAAGGGCGAAGGCCAGATCACGGAAGAAGAGATCGACAGAGCAATCCTTCCTATTATCGAAGCAGCTATTTATTTTAAAGAAAATGATCATACTAAGGGATTTGATAAGAAGGCTCATCATGACATAGCAAGAAAGGCAGCAGTTAATTCTGCAGTTCTTCTTAAAAATGATGACGATATCCTTCCTCTTGCAGGCGGTACTAAGGTGTGCCTGAGAGGACCTTTTGTAAATAAGCCACGCTATCAGGGTTCAGGAAGCTCACAGGTTAATTCAACCAAAGTTGAGACTATTGCAGAAGAGATTAAAAATTATGCACTTGAAGTTGTAGATGACCCTGAAAAGGCAGATGTTGTATTGTTCTTCTTCGGTCTTGATGAGATCGCAGAGAGCGAAGGCGCAGACAGAATGTCTATGGATATTCCTGAATATCAGATCAAAGAGCTTGAAGAGCTTAGCACATATAACAAGCACATAGTTGGTGTCATGAGCGCAGGTTCTGCAGTGAAGATGCCATGGCTTGATAAGCTTCAGGGGCTTCTCCACGGATACCTGACAGGACAGGCAGGAGCATCCGCTCTTCTTGACATTATCATCGGTAAGGAAGTGCCTACAGGAAAGCTCTCAGAGTCTTATCCTTTCTCATATGCAGATACAGTAGTTGTTAACTATTCAGATCAGGATAAGAGAAATCTTCAGTACAGAGAAGGACCTTTCATTGGATACAGATACTACGATACAGCAGATGTAAAAGTTCAGTTCCCGTTTGGATACGGTCTTAGCTATACAACATTTGAGTATTCAGACCTGACAGTAGGTGAAGGCGGCGTAAGGTTCACTATTACTAATACCGGTAAGTGCGATGGCGCAGAGATAGCTCAGCTCTATGTTGGAAAAAGAGAAACAGGCCTTATAAGACCTAAAAAAGAGCTTAAAGGCTTCAAAAAAGTCTGGATCAAAGCTGGCCAGTCAGTGGAGGTCATGATTCCATTTGATGACAAGACCTTCCGCTATTTCTCAACTGTTTCTAATAAGTGGGAGATAGAAGGCGGAGAGTATCAGATATATGTTGGTGCAAACGTAAGGGATATAGCTCTTACAGGAGAGATTTTCGTAGAAGGAACTACTACAGAGCTTCCTTATAACATCGATGATCTTCCAAGCTATAAGACAGGAAAAGTCAGAAATGTCCACTACGAAGAATTTGAAAAGCTCTATGCCGCGCCTCTCCCAGAAGAAAAGGTCGGACCACTTGATATCAATGATGCCTTGTGTCAGATGAAAGATGCCAAGAGCGGCATTTGCAGAATGGTTTATAAGGTACTTAAGAAAAAACTTGATAAGTCTTATGAAAAGGGCATTCCTGATCTGAATATCATGTTCATCTATAACATGCCGTTTAGAGCTATTAGTAAGATGTCAGCCGGAATGGTATCAAGGCAGATGGTCGAGAGCATCGTTATGATCGCTAACGGACACTTTTTCAAGGGCCTTGCGGGAGTTATCGGAGGTTTCTTTAGAAACCAGAGTGCGAATAAGAAGTACGAAAAGAGACTTTTGCACGAGGAATGATTAGTAAGTCTGTGTATTTAAGAATTCAAGGATAAAAGAACCTGTGAATATAAATAATAAAACAGCAGACTATATGGAGGAATTATATGAATTTATGGAATAGCTTTGCAGCTAAACATCCTGCAGCTGCCAAATGGGTTCGTGAAGGCGGACTGTTTGTGATCGTAAGTAACCTGATCACGGTATTCAAGTATTTACTGCTTACTTTTTTGCCGGCAGCATTTGCATTTCTTGGAGACAGAGCATTTGGATGGCCGGGGATCCCTGTTACTATCGCAGGAGAGACCTTTGACTGGAACATCCTTGGCTATGATCAGGCGCATGGAGGACTTGCTTACTTTACAGCCTACATGATCGCAATGGTAATTGGTGAGTGCATCAATTTCCCTATTCAGAAGGTATTTGTATTTAGAAATCATGATAAGCCCGGCAAGCAGATTGCATGGTATGTTGCAGCATTTATCGTGATCACATGCATTGTTAACTCGATCAATTGTATCTGGGTTGCAGTTGCAGGAATGTTTGTTCCGGCATGGCTTTATAACATCGGAACAACAGTGCTTAATGGCGGTGTTTCAATGGTGGTCTTTTTCTTTGTAAACAAGATCATCTTCCCGGAGACACCAAAGAAAGAAGCATAATTGCGTACTTAAAGCTTAAAAAAGCTTTGAGATAGATTCCACTACTAATTTTTTTCACAGAGGAAGGAGAAGGGAAAATGTTATCTATCAATATTGCGGACGTTATCGCCGTAATACAAACAATGATTCCACAACTTATAGTATTGGGTGTGGCATTAGTACTTGCGATCATCGTAACTATCTGTGCGATGAAAGCCAAGAAGCCGTTAAAGGGCTTTGTTAGAAAGCAGGCATGGCTTGTTTTCGCATTAGTAGTAATCGTAGTAGTTAATTCTATTTTACTTGGACCGGTTTACTCAATGGTAAACATGGCAATGGGCGGCGGTACTATCTCTAAAGATGCTATCGAAGAAGCTAAAGCTCTTTGTACAGAGATTGCTGAAGAAGGAATCGTTCTTCTGAAGAATGAAGAGTCAGCACTTCCTCTTGCAGAAGGCACAAAGGTCAATGTATTTGGCTGGTCTTCAACAAATCCTATTTATGGTGGTACAGGTTCTGGAGCATTATCTGATGCTTATCCGACAGTAGACTTTCTTACTGGTCTTACAGATGCCGGTATTGAGTACAATAAGGATCTTGTAGACTTCTACACAGGCTGGAGACAGGCAAGACCTACAGTTGGTATGATGGGACAGGACTGGACAATTCCTGAACCTACAGTTTCAGAGTATGGCAACCTTATCACAGATGCTAAGAACTTCTCTGATACAGCAATTTTCTTTATCGCTCGTTCAGGCGGTGAGGGAGCAGACCTTCCAACATCTTATGATGGTGAGGATACATTCTCAGAAGAGGGAATGTTCGGAGCTTCAGGTGTTCGCTACTCTGATCAGGCAGATGACCTTGATGCTTCAAAGTCTTATCTTGAGCTTTCAAACAGAGAGCAGGCACTTCTTGATGAAGTAACAGCTAATTTTGATAAGGTTATTGTAGTTGTTAACTCAGCTAATGCTATGGAGCTTGGCTTTGTAAATGACTATTCACAGATCAAGTCAGTTCTTTACTGCCCAGGTACAGGACAGACAGGCTTTGACGGACTTGGAGAGATCCTTGCTGGTAAGGTTAATCCTTCTGGTAAGACAGCAGATACATTCGTAGCAGATCTTCTTGCTACACCTACAGCTAACAACTTTGGCGATTTTGATTACACTAATATGGAAAAGTATGGTGTAGATAACATGTTCGCTGAAGGCGGTAAAGCTTATCCTACATTTGTTAATTATGTAGAAGGTATCTATGTTGGATATCGTTTCTATGAGACAGCTTATGCAGAAAGCCTTGCAGGTAACATGGATTTTGATTATGACGCTACAGTTGTTTATCCATTTGGCTATGGTCTTTCTTACACAACATTTACCCAGGAGATGGGCGAAATCACAAATGACGGTACAAACGTAACATTTGATGTAACAGTAACTAACACAGGTGATGTAGCAGGTAAGGACGTAGTAGAAGTTTACTACAATCCTCCTTATACAAATGGTGGTATTGAAAAGTCAGCAGCAAACCTTATCCAGTTTGCTAAGACATCTACACTTGAGCCTGGTGCATCTGAGACTGTAACAGTTACATTTGCTCTTGAGGATATGGCTTCATACGATACATATGGCGAGGGCTGCTATGTTCTTGAAGCAGGAGATTATGAGATCTCTATCAACTCTGATTCACACAACAAGATCGATACAGATACTGTTTCTGTAGCATCTACAGTTGTTTATGATGAGTCAGGTAAGCGTGCATCCGATGAGGTTGCTGCTACAAACCAGTTCCAGTTTGCAGAAGGTGATGTTACATACCTTTCACGTGCAGATGGATTTGGAAACTATGCTGAAGCTACTGCAGCTCCTTCTTCTTATGAACTTGCTGACGAGTATAAGGCTAATTATTACAATGAGACCAACTATGATCCTACAAACTTTAACAATGATTCTGATGTAATGCCTACAACAGGTGCTAAGAACGGCGTTATGCTCAAGGATCTTCGTGGTCTTGAATATGATGATCCTAAGTGGGATGAGCTTCTTGATGAGCTTACAGTAGAAGAGATGAACACTCTTATCGAGCTTGGCGGATATGAGACATCAGCTATTGATTCTATCGGTAAGGTTATGACTTACGACTGTGATGGTCCTGCTTCTATTAACAATAACTTCACAGGTCAGGGTTCTATCGGATTCCCTGCAGCAGTTATGATCGCATGCACATGGAACAAGGATCTTGCTCTTGCATTTGGTCAGTCAATCGGCCGCATGGCTAATGATATGGATGTATCAGGATGGTATGCTCCTGCTACAAATACTCACAGATCTGCATTTGCAGGACGTAACTTCGAGTACTATTCAGAAGATGGCGTTCTTGCAGGCTGGATGTGTGCAAATGCTGTAAACGGTGCGAGAGAGTGGGGCGTATACTCATACGTTAAGCACTTCGCAACTAACGATCAGGAGACTAACCGTACAGGACTCCTTTGCACATGGCTCAACGAGCAGTCCATGCGTGAGATCTACCTTAAGTCATTCGAGATCGCATTCAAGAATGCTAATCCGGGTGCAACAATGGTTGCATTCAATAACATAGGTGTTGAGCCTGCTGAGGCATGTTCTGCACTACTTAACACAGTACTTCGTGGTGAGTGGGGCTTCAGAGGATTTGCTGAAACAGACTACTTCGGTGGATATGGTTACCAGGATTCTGACAGAATGATCAGAAACGGCTGCGATCTTATGCTCGCAACATATTCAACACCTCAGTCAACAGTTACAGATCAGACAAGTGCTACATCTGTAATTGCTATGAGAACTGCATCACATAACATCCTTTACACTGTAGTTAACAGCCGTGCATATGATTCAGATATCAGCACAGGCCTTCCTACATGGGAAAAGATCCTGTTTGCAGTAGATGTACTTCTTGTACTTATCCTTGCTTGTCTTGAGTTCTTCGCAGTTAAGAAGTATCTTGCTAAAAAGAAGGAAGCAACTGTAGAAGTTACGAATAAGTAATAGATTAACTTTTAGTAAACCACTGGAATAACATAAAAAGCTCCAAACAAAAGGACCTTCGCATTTAGTATAGTGCGAAGGTCCTTTTGTTTGTTCCTGGAATAGTTTACTTAGTCATGATCAAAGGTAAAGATTATTGATCAATCTCCCTCGATAGCTGCAAGCATAAGTATTCCGA
>JAEEGL012840399.1_pt1 | contig 46475 bp, 38 predicted proteins | sample 9134231 | NCBI WGS metagenome assembly JAEEGL01 (sample SAMN16246548, study PRJNA631951) | gut metagenome | biome: gut microbiome; feature: rumen; material: fiber-attached | host: Bos | place: Iran: Karaj | collected 2018-10
AGCCTTGCAAAACGTTCCGGCGGCGGAGGGGTTATCAAGGTAGGGGCGGCAACCTAAACCGAAATGAAAGGAAAGAGACTCCGCATTGAGGACGCTCTCTGCGCAACCAAAGCGGCTGTTGAAGAAGGCTGTGTTGCAGGCGGCGGTGTTGCTCTGCTTAACACTATTGCATCCGTCAATAAACTCCTTGAGTCAACAGACGAAGCCGATGAAGTTACCGGTATCAAGATTGTGCTCAAAGCACTCGAAGAGCCCGTTCGTCAGATTGCCGCAAACGCAGGCCTTGAAGGCAGCGTTATCGTAAATGAGATTCTCTCATCCGGCAAAGACGGTTACGGCTACAATTTCGCAAACGATACTTACACCGATATGGCTGAGGCGGGCATTCTCGATCCTACTAAGGTTACCCGTTCCGCACTTCAGAACGCGGCTTCCGTAGCGGCTATGGTTCTTACCACCGAAAGCCTTGTAACAGATAAGCCCGACCCGGCTGCCGATGCGGCTAATGCTGCGGCTATGGCTGCTGCTGCACAGGGCGGCGGAATGTATTGATTTTCGTTAACAAATAAAAGATTTAAGGACCTGCGGATTTCCGCAGGTCCTTCCTTTATTTCATTTCATATATTATTCGTATCTTGCCCTTTCGCCGCCTATATATTTAGGCCTTGTTCTTGCGGCATTTACAAACGCGCCGCCAATACGGTTTTTTTCAAGTCTTACGGGCACGGCAACGTGCTTGAGGTGCATACCGATTAATGTGTTGCCTATATCCAGGCCGGCATCCGCCTTTATTTCTTCAACGGCTACGGGGTCGGATAGTTTATGATATACCGCTGTTGCAAAAGAGCCTCCTGCGTGAGGGTGAGGAACAACACAGACTTCCTCATATCCTTTTTGCTCGGCGATTCTTCTCTCTACAATAAGCGCTCTGTTAAGATGCTCACAGCACTGCGCCGCGATGTTTATTCCCTTATCTTCAAACGCGCTCAGAATACCTCCGAGGATTGCTTCGGCTGTTTCGGGCTTGCCCGCGGTGCCTATTCTGTTGCCTGTTACTTCACTTGTTGAGCAGCCTATCACAACCAGGTCGCCCTTCTTGAGTCCTGCTTTTTCAATAAGTTCAAGTGCGGCATTTTCTGCCTGCTTAAAAATTTCAGTCATCTTTTTTACCTCTTATCTTTTCTGTAAGTTTAGCCTTGCTTAAAGCGGTGATAAGCCCCGCCGCCATTACCGCCGATACTGCGCTCTGCAGATAATTGAAAGGTATGTTAACCGCAGCCGCAGGTCCGTACCCCATAAAGAAGTATTCGTAAATGAAATACAGCAGGGGAGACGGTATTACCGAAAGTATGGCGGAGGCAATTAGTGAAATGCCTTTTCTGTGTATTGCGTTGAATACCGAATATGCCGCAAGTGCGATAAGCGCTTTTATTATTGCCGTAGCAGGTATATATACCGCATATCCGAGAAACAGATCGGAAAGCGCTCCTCCTATAGCGGATGCGGCTGTTCCGTAAACAGGGCCGAGTAATATGCCTGCCGCTATGCAGAAAGCGTCTCCGATATTCAGATATCCGTTGCCTCCGGGTATCGGAATATGTATGAAAACGGCGCATATTACAATCAGCGCGGCAATAAGAGAAGCAAGAATTATTTTGTTCAGCGTTTTATAATTCATTTAATTCTCCTGTTGATTTTTAAGTTCTGATAGATTATAATTCAAATTGGACTTATTTCAATGACCATTTCTAATGAGTTTTATAAGGCCAGATCTGAAACGGAGAAAATATAATGCTTACTTATGTATTTGATAAGGAAATAAAAAAGCCGCTTTATATTCAGCTTTATGAATGCCTTAAATCCGATATTGTAACCGGTATACTGCAAAGCGGAGAAAAACTGCCCTCAAAGCGTTCGCTTGCTGAGCACCTCGGAATAAGTAAAGTCACTGTGGAAACGGCTTACTCAATGCTCCTTTCCGAAGGGTATATATATTCGGAAAGCAAAAGGGGATATTATGTTGAAGCCGATTTGTCTCTTCATCCGGTGAAAAACAAATCTGAAGTATCAAACGATTTCGGATATCATAAGCGGTACAAAATCGATTTAAGTTCAAATACTGTCCCGCCCGAGCAGTTTCCTTTTGATACCTGGGCTAGGATAATGAGAAATATCTGCCTTGATTACCGCGAGGAACTTTTAAGACCTGTTCCAAACGGCGGAGCATTCTGCCTCAGGGAAGCACTGTCGGGATATCTGTATGAGCACAGGGGAATAGTCGTTTCGCCTTATCAGATAATTATCGGCTCGGGCTCCGGTTATCTTTACGGTATTATCACCGGGCTTATCGGGAAAGATAAAGTATACGGTGTTGAAAATCCGTCTTACAGAGGCATTTACAAATCGTACACCTCAAACGGTGTATTATGCGTGCCGGTATCTGTTGACGAAGGCGGGGTAAGCCTTGCCGATGCTCTTGAGAAAAAGCCCGATGTTCTTCACATTTCACCTTCTCACAATTTCCCGACGGGGTTTGTAACCGGCCCTAAAAGAAGGCGTGAAATACTATCTGCTCTTTATTCGGGCGATGAAAGATATATTGTTGAGGACGATTTCGACAGTGAACTGAGATTTTCGGGTCAGCCTATTCCGACTCTTTACGCTTCCGACAATTCCGGCAGAGTTATTTATATGAATACATTTTCCAAAACTATAGCGCCGTCGGTCAGAATCAGTTATCTCGTGCTTCCCGAAGCACTTGCACAAAAGTATTATTTGGTATTTCCCGATGAAATCTGCCCCGTGCCGTCTTTCGAGCAGTATGCGCTTGCGTCTTTTATTTCCGAAGGCTACTTTGAGCGCCATTTAAGAAGAAATAAAAAATACTACAAAACACTCGGCGGCAAACTTAAAGATATATATTATGCAAGTGAAGTGAGCAAAAGGTCGGAAATAATCGAATCCGAAGCGGGCTTGCATTTCTTCATTAAACTTGATTGCGGTATTGATGACAGCGTGATTAAAGATAAACTTGCGGAAAAAGATATTAACTGCTCATTTTATTCCGATTATCTTTTTGCGCCGGAAGAAAAAGATATGCATAAACTCCTTGTAAATTATTCCGGACTCTCTCAAGAGGATTTTTCAGTTTTTTTAACTGAACTTAACTCTGTTTTTTGACATATAATATAATTGAAATCATTGTATTATAATGATATAATCTACTGTGGGTGATAATTATGAACAGATTTGTAAAATCGCTTATATCTTTAACAGTTGCACTTGCTGTTGTGCTTTCGTGCGGCGTTTCAATGTTTTCTTATGCACAGCAGGAGCAGTGCCCGTATATTTATGTTCACGGCTTTATGGCAAAGGACATAATTGCGGATAAAAATGACCCCGAAAGCGAAACGGTATGGCCGCCCGCATCGGATGATATTCTAGCTGTTGTAAAGCAGTGCATACCCGCGCTTCTGCGCTTTCTTGTTGACAGAAACTACAGGGCGCTCGGAGACGCAATTATCGAGCCCGTAAAAGGGCTTCTCAGCGGAGCAAACCTTGACCTTGAGGGCAATGCGTCTGACGGCAGCGGCGTTTATTTTGCCTATCCTCCCGCAGAGTCAATCACTCCGTATTCACGCCTTGATTACAGATACGACTGGCGTCTTGACCCGGTTGAACTTGCGGCTGGGCTCAACGATTATATAAACTATGTTCTTGCCTCATCAGGCTGTTCACAGGTAGTGCTTGAATGCCACAGTTTCGGCGGCACGGTAACGGAAGCATATGTACAGCTTTACGGCACGGAAAAAATCAGGAGCGTCTGCTACAATACTTCCGCAATTTACGGCGAAAGTTATACAGGCGAAATGATGAGCGGCAATATCATCATTGATGCCGATTCCGTTACCGAGTATGTAAAATGTATGCTCAGTGAAAACGAAAACAAAGAACTCATCGGCAATATACTTGATTTGCTCAATGACGCAGGCATAACCGACGACCTTGCCGATATACTTAACGGCATAGTAGAGAATCTCGGTGAAGAACTTATCAGAGAAATCCTTCTGCCAATGTTTGCCGGCTGGCTGAGCATCTGGGCTATGATTCCCGATGAATATGTTGATTCCGCTTATGATTTCGTTTTCAACAAACTCTATAAGGACGACGGCAAAGACCACAGCGGTCTTATTGAAAAAATCAACAGATACAATGAAGAAGTAAGACCATATAAAACCGAAACTCTGCTCGCGCAGAATGAAACAACCAATCTTTACGTAATTTCAAGATACGGCTACACATCTATTCCTCTTACCGAAAGATGGGAAGATATGACCGATACCGTTGTCGACACCAAGAATTCATCTTTCGGCGGCACCTGTGCAGATTACGGCGCAAAGTTTGATGATGAATTTATTGCGCAGAATAAAGAGAGCGGATATATGAATCCCGACTGTACCGTTTATGCGGGCACCTGTCTCTTCCCCGATCAGACCTGGTTTATCAGAGACCTTATGCATTCAAAGAGCCCGGACTCACTTGAATTAATGACGGATAAACTTCTACGCTATCCCGGTCAGGCGGATATACACACATTTGCCGAATATCCGCAGTTCCTTTATTACAATAATGCCGACGGAACACTTACTCCCGATACGGGCACTCCCGAGGCTGAATTAACACCCTGGCAGAAATTCTTTGAGTTTTACCGTAAGATTATCAGATTTTTCAGAAGCATATTTGATTTCATTTTTTGAGGAGAATTAAACAATGGGTAAAAAGATTTTAGTTGCAGGTCTCGGCCACGGCGGTATTGCGGCTGCCGCGCAGCTTGCTTCTGCGGGCTTTGACGTAACCGTTTATGAACAGAAAAAAGAGGGCACGCTCGGCTATGACTGGACGGATATTTTCGCTCCGAATTCTCTTACTTACGCGGGCATTCCCATGCCTCCGGTTGATAAATTCAGTTACAAAGAAGATATGACTTTCTTCGGCCCTTCAGAGAGGACAGGCCTTAAACAGCACGTGCCGAAAGATCAGCTTGAAATCAAGATGGAAAGAAGAGATATCTATGACCATCTTATTAAATACGCTGTTTCCTGCGGCGTGAAAATCGTATATGAATGCAAAGTAAACGGCCCGATTATACTCGGCAGCAGAGTTGTCGGCATCAGCACCGAAAAAGGTGATTTCTACGGTGACCTGATTATCGATTCCTGCGGTATGAATTCTCCCGTGCGTATGAATCTGCCCGATTCTTTCGGTATTCAGAAAGAAGCACAAAGAAGCGAAAAGATAACCATTTTCAGAGCTTTTTACAATAAAGCGAGCGATGAGGCAACAGACGATAAATTCAAAGTAATTCTTTTCAAAGACGGCAAACTCGGAATAAGCTGGGTAGCCGCTGAAGAGGAATACACCGATGTGCTTATCGGCAGATTTGAAGATGTTGATATTGAAGAAGTAAACCGCTTTACCGACCTTCTCAGAGAAACAAATCCGCGTATAGGCACCGAAATTGTCAGGGGCGGTCAGTTTGTTGACATTCCCGTGCGCCAGCCTCTTTCGCTTATGGTTGCCGACGGATATGCCGCAATCGGTGACAGCGCATTTATGACTGTGCCTCTCATCGGCTCGGGTATGGCTAACTGCTTCAAGGCCTCCAAATGCCTTGCTGATGCAGTAAAGGCTGACACCGGCTGTCTCTTTAATTCTGAAACCCTCTGGCCGTATCAGTATTATTTCTTCAAGACTCTCGGCGGAGGTCTTGCTCCTCTTGCGGCGGCTAAATCATTTTTGCTTTCGCTTACTCCCGAAGAGGCGGACTACGCTTTTGACAGCGGTATGATTACCGAGGACAATATAACCATCGGCGCGGATTTCACCAGCGCGTCATCAATCAACACCGATTTGCTTGATATAATCAACAAGGCAAAAATCGTGTGCAAAAATCCGTCACTTCTCAAGAAACTTCCTGCAGTCGGTGCAAGTATTGCAAAAGCAATCGGCGCGTGCTCTGTTATTCCGAGAAAATACAGCCCCGACAGAGTCCGTATGTGGAAATCAATGTATGAGAAAGCATTCTGATTATGAAGAATCTTGAATTTAAATCTCTCAGAAACGCGAGAGACTTCGGCAGTATGGTTACTGCAGACGGCAAAAAGATAAGACCGGGCGTTATTATCAGATGCGCTTCTCTTTACAAACTCGATAAAAAGGATATCGCAAAACTCTCTGAAGAATATAAAGTTTCAAAGATATTCGACCTCCGCTCTCCTCATGAGAAAGAGAAGAAGCCCGATGCAGTAATTCCCGGCGCGCAGAATATTGAAAACCCGTATTTTGATGCCGACACCCTCGCCATGACCTCCGGTATGGGCTCCGATGTGCGCTCCGCAATTAAAAGAGCGGAAAACAGGCAGGAACTTATTGACGGTGTGCCCGACCTCGCGACTGTTTATCCGATTATGGTGACATCGGATTACGCGGTTTCCCAGATGTCAAAATGCATTAAAACAATTCTCTCAAACAGAGAGGGGAGCGTAATCTTTCATTGCACGGCGGGTAAAGACAGAACGGGTATGACTGCCGCGGTTATTCTGAAACTGCTCGAAGTATCCGATGAAGACATATTGGAAGACTATATGTTTACAAACAGCACCTTCGAAAAGACTTCATCGTTTTACAGCAGACTCATCCGAGTGTTTATGAGAGATAAGATACTTGCCGAAAAGGTGAGAAAAGTCTTTCTGTGCGATGAGCAGTATATTGACGCTTTCTTCAATGCCGCAGATGAAAGATTCGGCTCTTTCGAAAACTTTGTAAGCGAAGGGCTCGGCATTACTCAGACTGAGGTTGAAGATTTCAAAAATTATATCCTTGCCTGAATTTAAGCAAAAAAAATCCTGTCTGTGAAAGACAGGATTTTTTTGGTGATCCACCGGGGACTCGAACCCCGGACACCTTGATTAAAAGTCAAGTGCTCTACCGCCTGAGCTAGTGGATCATATATCGGGTTGTTTTGAACGCCTTGATATAATATATTATTTGAGAGCGATTGTCAAGTTTTTTTTGCAATAAAAATCAAACAGATAAAATTGGCCGCACTTTTTAAGAATATTATTGAATTATCTATTTTACTGTGATAATATTATTACTGTATAAATTATCCGAAAGGAATGATTGCTTATGAAACAACTCAGAATCGGCATCATCGGCGCAGGTCGTATAGGCTCACTTCACGCGAAGTCCATAACCTATAATGTACCCACAGCGACTGTTGTCGGCATTACCGATGTGTTCAGGGCAAACGCTGAAAAGGTTGCCGCTGAACTCGGTATTCCCACCGTTTACGAAGACTATAAAGCAATGCTTGCCGACGAGCAGGTAGATGCTGTTCTTGTATGCTCTTCAACTGACACTCATGCCGATATCGCCATTGAGGCGGCAAAAGCGGGCAAGCATATTTTCTGTGAAAAACCCGTTGACCTCACTCCCGAAAAAGTTAACGCCGTTATCGATGCCGTCAAGGCGGCAGGCGTTAAACTTCAGGTAGGTTTCAACCGCCGCTTCGACCATAACTTTGCAAATGTCAGAGCAATGGTAAATGACGGTAAAATCGGCAAAGTCGAAATCGTTAAAATCACATCCCGCGATCCCGCTCCTCCGCCGGCAGAGTATTCGGCAGTAAGCGGCGGTATGTTCCTTGATATGACCATTCACGATTTCGATATGGCGCGTTTCCTTGCCGGCAGCGAAGTAACGGAAGTTTACGCTAACGCAACCTGCCTTGTCGACCCTGCAATCGGCGAAGCGGGCGATGTTGATACGGCTGTTATCTCTCTCAAATTCGCAAACGGCGCAGTAGGCGTTATTGATAACTCCAGAAGAGCGGCTTACGGCTATGACCAGAGAATAGAAGTTTTCGGCAGCAAAGGCGCGGCTGTTGCTTCAAACGATACTCCCACCAATGTTGTGTTTATGGGCGAAGAGGGCGTAGTTGCCGACAAGCCTCTCTATTTCTTCCTTGAAAGATATATGCAGTCATTCAGAGATGAGATGCTTCAGTTTGTTGACGCTGTTCTCAACGATAAACCCACGCCCACAACCGGCGCGGACGGCCTTAATTCAATTCTTGTGGCTCTTGCCGCAAAGAAATCCGTTGCAGAAGGCAGACCCGTTCTCCTCAGCGAAATATAATGTTATTCAAGCGCCCCTTAAATGGGGCGCTTTCGGGTGAAGAAATGAAGATTTTATTATTCCTTCTTTGTTTTGTTCTGTGCATTGTTGTCGTGCTTCTTCTTATGCTTCTTTATGCGATTGTTGCCGGGTTCTTTATTCCGCGCAATCTGAGAAATATTGATGAAAACGAAGGCGCACTTTTTGCTCACGGCAAAGCGCAGATCGGCGCACACAGAGCCGGCGCGGGTATCGCTCCCGAGAATACGCCGATGGCATTTGATATATGCCTTAATACAACCGAATTTGAAGTTGATGAATTGGAGTTTGACCTTCATATGACCAAAGACGGCAAACTTATAATTCTTCACGACGACTCTCTTGACCGCACTACAGACGCTGTGGAAAAATACGGCAGGTCCGATATTAAGCCGGGTGACCTCACCTATGACGAGATAAGGGCGCTTAATCCCGGCGAGAGTTTTGTGACCGACAGCGGCGAAATGCCTTTCAAAGGTCTGCGCGGTGACAGCATACCCGATAACCTGCGTGTGCCTCTGCTCGAAGAGATAATTGACAAAATCGAAGCACACGGCGAGTATCTTTACAGCATTGATATCAAAGACAGCGGCGAAACGGGCAGAAAAGCCGCCGATGCTCTTATTGAACTGATTAACAGAAAAGGAATTGCAGACAGAGTTATAGTCGCATCTTTCAATAATGATATTATCCGTTATCTCAGCGTTGAGCATCCGTATACTCAGAGATCAATCGGCGTGATTGAAGGAGTAATCTTTTATTTCGCCTGCGCTTTCAATATCAAACTTGACCCGAGAAAACTTCCTTTCAGCGCGGTCCAGCTGCCTGCCAATCAGTTTAAGATTATCAGGTGCGGCACCGAGCGGTTCATTCGCTACTGCCATTCTCTCGGCATAGCGGTACAGTACTGGACCATTGACAATCCGCAGGAGATAAAAAGGCTCAGTGATATCGGTGCGGACTGCATTATAACCAATGTTCCGGATAAAATGTTTACTTTATTATCAAGCGATACAGGGAGAAATATAAAATGAAAAATATCAGGAAAATAATCGCTTTACTGCTTTGCGTTTCTATTATCACAGGCGCTGTTGCCGTTTTTGCTTCGGCAGAGGATAACGGCGGTGAATTTGTTTCGGAGGCGGAATATCCCATAATCTTTGTTACGGGTATAGGCCAGTCTTACAGTTATCTTTATGCAAATGAAAGCGATGCTCAGGCGGATGTTGAAGCAAATGAAACCGACAGAGCGATTGCCAGATGGAATCTTTTCTGCAATTATTTTGATTTCCTCTGGAAAGAGCCCGCTACTTACATCAATATTCTTACTGTTCTGGGCGGTCTCTTTACTTCGATTTTCACCGGCAGAAACTGCATAAACAGAAAGACTGTTGACAAACTGATTACCTCTATTTTCAGATACAATATCGTTGATGAAAACGGTCAGCTGCCTCCCGTTGTTGTAACTCCGAGATGTTATTATCCCGTCTCACAATACACTCAGGAGCAGAGAGATAATTTCTACAGATCGATTCCCTGCTCGGATGTTATTGAAGGAGTGGGGGAGGATATGCTTTACTGCTTCAACTATTCTGCGTTTTCCTTTACTTTCAATAATTCCGATGCGCTTGATGATTTTATTGACAATTATGTCCTTCCTCAGACGGGCTGCGATAAAGTGGTGCTTGTTCCGATGAGTATGGGCGCGAGCGTTGTGAGTGCATACCTGCACGATTACGGCACCAAGGGCAAGGTTGATAAAGTTGTAAGTATAGTCGGCGCGTGGAACGGCAGTGATATAATCGCTGACCTCGTTGAACTCAAATATTCCGAAACCGCACCCGATAAACTTTATAACGGCATCGTTGCCGACCTTGTAGGCGAGCCCTGGGGCTATCTTATCAATATTATTCTCAGAGTGTTCCCCAAGGCGACGCTCAGAAGCATAATCGATGAAATACTCGATTCGCTTGTTGAAAACCTTGTTATGAAATCACCATCACTCTTTGGCATAATCCCGTCCGACAGATATCCAGCCATCAGGGCCGCAAGGCTTGAGGGCAAGGAAGACAGGGCTTACATAATGGAGCAGACGGACAGATACTATGAGGTCCAGTCACAGCTCGAAGATACGGTAATGACGCTTTATAACGATTACGGCGTTGACTTTTACTATATCTGCGGCTACGGTCTCGGCTTCGGTGAATTCAGCAGCGATTATGAATTCTTCGGTTTCCTCGCTTCCGCCGATACAACCAACTCGGATGAGATAATCGAGATTTCATCAACCGCTACCGGCGCGACCTATGTTACAAAGGGCACGCAGTTTGATGACGATTATCTGTCAAGCCACGATGCGAAATATATTACTCCCGATAAATCGGTTGACCTTTCAACCTGCTTCTTCCCCGACAGAGTCTGGCTTTTCTACAGACAGAAGCACGAGCTTGAAAACAACAACACAGCTCTCAAACTTGCTCTTGACCTTGCCTGCGGTAAGGTAACAAGCGTCAATGATGCAAACAATATCTATCCGCAGTTCAATGATTCAAGAGACCTCAAGCGGCTTAAGAGAAACTATATTCCCGACCTTGAGGAGTGGCTGAAATCAAATACACCCACAGCCGAGCAGCAGGCTCTTATTGACAGAAACACTCAGGCTGTCAATGAAATGATGGACAGTGTTGTCAATGACAGAGAAGCGGATGACAAGGTTATGGATGATTACAGAGCCATGCTTATTGAACTCGGTGTTTATCCTCCGGATGAGGAAAAATCCGATTCATTCGGCACAAAACTTCTCAGAAATATGAACGACAGAGTTTATGACAGGGTAGGACCGAAAGGTTTTGTTGACGCTCTTTTCGGAAGATAACAGACATAATATTTGTTTGACGGTACGCTTATGCGTGCCGTCAATTTTTTTCATAAACCTCTTGATTTTTGATGAAAAGGGTGATAAAATACAATCGATGGACAAACTGTCTGAAGGAGGCTTTTCTTATGTCAGAATCATCATATGAACTCAAGAAAAAGATTGTCAGATACGCAAACAGGTATTTCCGTTCAAGAGGTTTTTCGCCATCAGTCAGGGAAATAGCCGCAGAACTCGGCATCGGCAAATCCACTGTTCACAATTATCTAATTGAAATGAACGATGAAGGCATGGTTGAATACAACGGCAAAGATATCGTAACCTATCAGTTTACACACTGCTGTATGAATTATTTTTCCGCTCCCGTCATCGGTAATATCAACTGCGGCAATCCCGAGGAGGAAGAGGAGCAGGTAAAGGAATATGTCCGCCTTCCCGAGTCAATCTTCGGTCACGGAGAATTTTATATTCTTATCGCGTCCGGCGATTCTATGGTTGACGCAGGCATAGATTCGGGCGACTATGTTGTGATTGAAAAAACATCCGAATGCAATGTGGGCGATATCGTTGTTGCCATGAGCGGCGCAAACGAAAATACGCTCAAGTGTTTTACCGGTGTTCACGACGGCAAGGCCATACTCGAATATATGAACGAGGAAAAATATCCCGGTGAGTTTATTGCTGTTGATGAACTCATTGTTCAGGGAGTTGCCCGCACCGTTATCAAGAAAGCAAAGCCAAAACTTCCGGGCGATTATCTTTTCACCGCATAATATTATCTTGAAATACTCCGCTGTATATCATATAATTGATTTACAGCGGAGGTGTTGTTTTATGATTAAACTTATACTAATTCTTGCGATAGTTGCCGCGCTCACATTTGTTTATTTCAGCAGAAAGAAGGGTGCCGGTCAGTCAGATTATCCTGCGCAGGGCAGTCCTGCTCTTTCCGCGCCGGAAGATCAGTCCGCGCTAAAGAATATAACCACATACATTGACGAAAAGGACAGCGGATTTTCCGTACCTGAGTTTACCGAAAAAATAGCCAACCTGTATATAAGACTGTGCAATGCGCTCGAGGATAAGAACACTCTTACTGTAAAACCGTATTTCGCCGATGATATCATTTCATCATACGATAAGGAAATTGAGGAAGACCGAAACAGCGGATACACTCATATATTCAGCAAACTCACCGTTCTTTCCGCAACTGTAAACGGCTGGAAAAGCGACGGCGATTCCGACATAATCGTTGCCGAAATCCGTTCGAGAATGACAGATTATAAAGAGGATTCTCAGGGCAATCCTGTCGGCGGAGGAATGAACACCGAAAAATTCATTACTTCCGAATGGATTCTTGAAAGAAGCACTTCAAAGAAAACCGGAAATGATGATTCGCTGAACGCTCAGAACTGCCCTTACTGCGGAGCACCGGTTAATATAAACTCATCCGCTGTGTGTGAATATTGCGGCAGAGTTCTTAAAACCGACAGCTTTGACTGGGTTGTCAAACGGATAAAATCCATTGAAAGAACTGAAGTCAATATTTGAATAATGTGTTAAAAATGCCCAAAAGTTTTGACAAATCAAAAAAACTGTGGTAAAGTTACCTATAACCATTTTATTTATATTATTATGGAGGCAAAAAAATGAAAACGATGAAAAGAATCATTTCCGTTTTTCTGATTGTTATGCTTGCTCTCGGCTGCCTTACAGCCGCTGTGCACGCCGAAACAGTCAAGAATGAAAAGGAAGCGAATAATTCACCTGAAACCGCCAATGATTTTGACCTTTCTTCTCCCATCAAAGGCACTCTTGCCGATGAGAATGATAAGGACTGCTATGCTATCAGCCTCGGCAATTCAATCGGCCTTGTTACCTTTACTCTTAATCATGCCGGCACAGGATCAGACGCTATTTATTTCAAAGTGTCCGTTTATGCCGAAGCAGATACCAAGACAGCGGTAGGTTCTTTCTCCGCAAAGGGCAGCGCAACAGCGACCTCTTCCGAGCCCATCCTTGTTCCCGGCGGAAAATACTATGTGCTCGTTGAAGTAGGCACCGCAATCGAAGAAAACTATGAGTATAAACTCTCCGCTAAGGTTGACTCCAACCTCAATTCCGAGGTTGAAGAAAACGACCAGAAGTCCCAGGCTAATGAAATCAAGACCGCAAATGGTTATTCAAGCGATTACTACGGCAGTGTTGCTTATACTGCCAAAGATGTACCCACCGATGTTGACTACTTCAAATTCAGTTCTCAGAAGGGCTATTTCTCAATCGAATTTGTTGCTCTTACCGAAAACGTTACTTATAACGTAACTATTTATGCAATTCCCGGTGAAGAGTATACTCTTTACAAGATCGGTCAGTTCTCCGTAAAGGCGTCAGACTGCGTAGTTACCGATTCCAACAAGGGCGGCTACTATGTAGGCCCCAACATCGGCGTTGCTGCCGGCACTTACTTCGTATCAGTTACAGCTAATAATAACGGTGCAAACACCGGCGGATATACCGGCGACGCACTCTATAAACTCAGAGTTTATAACATCGCAGGTACCAAGAGTGAATGCGAACTTAACAACGATAAAGATTCTGCCAATACACTTGAAGCCGGTAAGCCCCTCTACGGAAGCATCTCTTATGCAACCGATAAGGATTATTATAAAGTAACGACCAAATCGGGCGAAACCGAATATAAAGTTGTTATCTCTGCCGATAAAGATACAAACGGCGATACTGCAAGCTGGAAAGTAACTCTTATCGATTCCGACGGAAAGAACGTTACCAACTATATTGACAAGGTTGTCAATATGAAGGATTCTGTTGAAATAGATATGAACGGACTTAAAGCCGGAACATATTATGTTATAGTTTCCTACAACACCCAGACAAACGGCGACTACAAAGTATCGCTTGAGTCCTTCAAATCAGACGCAACTCCCGAACCCGAAGGCAACTTCTTCCAGAGAATAGCCGCAAGAATCAAGGCAATGGACTGGACAGGCTTCTGGCAGAATAACTTCAAGCCTCTGCTTGATGCTATCGGCGGCCCCGAAGGCGCGCTCAAAGTTCTCTGGAACGTTCTTCAGCTTTCAATCGGTTCAATCATTAAGTTAAACTAATAAGAAATTTTAAATAAGAGATTTCAAAATGCGCCGCATTCGGAAAAGAATTCTGATCTGAATGCGGTGATTTTTAAGGGGAGATATTTATGTACGATTCATCATTTACTCCTGTGCTCAGATTTATGGTTTGCAGTGATGTTCATTATAAGGACGAACACACTATAGTGCGTGACAGAATGCGCCACGCCATAGAAAAATCATATGAACTCAGCGAAAAGGATTCCTATAAAAGACTTGATGCGGTTTACGTTGTCGGTGACTTCGCCAACAGCGGCTCTCCCGAGCAGATGAAAGCCTTCAAGAAAACCCTTGATGATTATCTGAAACCCGAAACTTACGCCAATGTTTCTCTTGCGTCTCATGAATTCGGTTATGATACTCCGGAGGGCGCAAAGCAAAGACTCAGAGAAATATTCTCCCTTGAACCGAACACTCACAAAGTTATCAACGGCTTCCATTTTATCAGCGTAGGCTGCTCGAAAAAATGCGATTTTGACGAGCCGGAAAAAGAATTCGCAGCAAACGCTCTCAAAGAAGCGGTCAAAGACAGTCACACAAAGCCCATATTCTTCTTCCAGCATCCGCATATTTCCGATACGGTTTACGGCAGTATAAACTGGGGTGAAGACGACCTTAACGCAATTCTCTGCAACTACCCGCAGATTATCGATTTTTCAGGTCACTCTCACGCACCGATAAACGATCCGCGCTCAATTCATCAGAGACATTTCACCTGTCTCGGCACAGGTACTCTCTTCTTCTTTGAAAATGATGAATTCGATAAGTATTACGGCACTATTCCGCCACGAAACGATATTGCCGCGCAGATGCTTATTGTTGAGGCAGATGCTCAGGGCAGAGTGCGTATTTATCCCTATGACCTGATTACCGATAACTTCTTCCCGTTTGTCTGGAAGATAGACGAGCCTTGGAATCCCGATTCTTTCCTCTATACAGACGAAAGATACAAAACCGATATCGCGCCTTATTTCACGGATGCCGCAAAACTTGATGTGACCGATATAAAAGAAGACGGCTTTACTGTCACTTTCGATCAGGCGAAAATCGATAAAGAGTATGTTAACGATTACAATGTATATGTAATGCGTGAAGAGGATAATACCGTTGCCGCTCAGAAAAACCTCTGGAGCGAGTATTATTTCTACAATATGCCCGAAAGGCTTTCCGTATCTTTTGACGGCCTTGAAAAAGGGGAGTACCGCGTTAAGATTTACGCCGGCTCTTTCTGGAAAACGCGCAGTAAAAATCCTCTTGTAAGCGGAAAAATTATTCTTTGAAATTGCATTCAATAACTTGAATTATTTTCGCTTTTAATGTAAAATATTACTATTAAAAATGTTTCATCGCGGAGTTGGTTATTATGTCCCTCAGATTAAACTTCAATTATACGGGTGATGCGTGCGGCAATGACGCTCTTGCTTCAATGCAGGGCGAGATTTCGCGCGCATACAGCACTTTGAAAAACGGCACAGGCGAAGGAAATGCTTTCCTCGGCTGGCTCGATTTGCCCGTTGATTATGATAAAGATGAATTTGCCGAAATAAAGGCCTGCGCCGAAAAAATCAGGAGCGACTCAAAGGCTCTTGTAGTGCTCGGTATCGGCGGCTCATATCTCGGCGCCCGCGCAGTGATTGAGTTTATTAAATCAAATAACTACAATCTTGTCTGCAAAGATTCTCCCGAGATTTATTTCGGCGGCAACACTCTGAGTTCGTCTTCTCTTGCCGAACTTATTAAACTTGTTGAAGATAAGGATTTTTCAATAAACGTTATCTCCAAATCAGGCACCACCACCGAAACGGCGGTTGCCTTCAGAGTGCTTAAAAAGATAATTGAAGACAGATACGGCAAAGAAGAAGCCGCCAAAAGAATATATGTGACAACCGATAAGCATAAAGGCGCTCTCAAAGCGCTCGCCGATAAAGAAGGTTACAAAACCTTTGTCGTTCCCGATGATGTTGGCGGCAGGTTTTCAGTGCTCACAGCCGTAGGTCTTCTTCCCGTTGCGGTAGCCGGTATCGACATAGACGCTCTTATGAGCGGCGCCGCTTACGCGAGAGTAAAATACGCGGGCGACGATGTTCTTAATAATGACGCCTGCAAATACGCCGCCGCGCGTAATCTGCTTTACAGAAACGGCAAAAAGATAGAGCTGATGGTTTCCTATGAGCCGTCAATGACTATGTGGAACGAATGGATTAAGCAGCTCTACGGCGAGAGCGAAGGTAAAAACGGCAAGGGCCTTTTCCCGGGCTCCGTTATTTTCTCAACCGACCTTCACTCTATGGGTCAGTATATTCAGCAGGGCGAAAGGCTTATGTTTGAAACAGTTGTATGGGTTAAAGAGCCGACAGCCGATGTAGAAGTGCCTTTCGATGATGAAAACGGCGACGGTCTCAACTTCCTTGCAGGTAAGACAATGCACTTTGTCAACTCGAGGGCTCAGCAGGGCACAGTGCTTGCTCACTGCGACGGCAAAGTTCCCAATATTATCATTGAGATTGATAAGCAGGACGAATACAATCTCGGTCAGCTTATTTATTTCTTTGAACTTGTATGCGGAATAAGCGGCTATGTTCTCGGAATCAATCCCTTCGATCAGCCGGGCGTTGAGGATTACAAGAAGAATATGTTTGCTCTTCTCGGAAAACCCGGTTATGAACAGCAAAAAGAAATACTTGAAAAAAGATTTATATAACGGAGGTACTACATCATGGTTTATCTTATTATCGGCAACAAAGGCTCAGGCAAAACAAAAAGGCTCATCGATCGCGTGAACGATGCACTCGAAAGATCCAACGGTAATGTTGTCTGCGTTGAAAAAGAGCGCCTTCTCACCTATGCTGTGAATTACAGGGCGAGACTTGTTGAAACCGATAACTACAATATCTCCGGTTATGAAGCCTTTTACGGCTTCCTTTGCGGCCTGGTTGCCGGTGATCATGACATTACCGATATCCTTGTTGACGCCACTCTTAAAATCGGCGGCAGAAACTATGATGAACTTGCTTCATTTCTTAAAAAGGTATCGGTTCTCAGCAATAACGCGGAGCAGGATTTCACGTTTACAATTTCCGCCGATGAATCCGAACTTCCTGCGGCAATATTTGATTGCTGTGAAAAAATCTGATAAATATAAAAAAATATTGACAAATTTGCTTTTTAAATATATAATACCATTTGCGTGATTTTGGATTTGACAAATTATGATTATTAATTTAGATCCTGTTTTCAGCACTGAAGGTTTTTTTCAGGAATACAGATACAATCTGGATTTAAGCGCAGAGCAGATTAACGGCTCGTATCCGATTGTTACTCCCGCGGCGGTTACCTGTACGCTGAGCAACAATGTAGGGATTGTAAAACTCAATGCCGAGGTCAAACTTGAACTTGATGTTGAGTGTGACAGATGCGCCAAACAGATAAAGTATCCGTTTACTGCCGGTGCCGAACATATTCTCGTAAGAGCGCTCAACGATGAGGATAACGACAGTTTTATCCTTACAGAGAGTTCACAGCTTGACCTTGACGAGGTTTTGAGAGAAGACATACTTCTTCAGCTTCCGGTCAAGTTTCTTTGCTCGGATGACTGTAAAGGTCTGTGTGCCCGCTGCGGTAAAGACCTGAACGAGGGCCCGTGCGATTGCAAAAAAGAAGTTGATCCGCGTCTTGAGGCGCTTAAGCAGCTTTTGGATAATCAATAATTAAGTATATTCATCATATTAAGGAGGTGCTTTTAAGATGGCAGTACCTAAGAGAAGAGTTTCCAAGGCAAGAAGAGATAAGAGACGTTCCAATGTCTGGAAAATGAATGCTCCCCAACTTGAAAAATGTCCTAATTGCGGCGAGTATAAGAGATCTCACAGACTTTGTCCCGAATGCGGTTTTTATAACGGCAGACAGGTAGTACAAGTTGAGGAAGACTGATTATCGGCAGGGTATCCCTGCCTTTATCAGTTTTTAAAACCTTTTTATCAAACGCTGAGAAGGGGAAAGTAGATAAATCCCGCCTCGCTTCAGAGAAAGTCCGTCATCGGCTGTAAGCGGACTGCGAAGGCTGATTATTGAAGTTCGCCCCGGAGCGGCAGCAGTGAAATAACAGTAGTTGCTGACGTTTTGCCGCGTTATGGCAGTTAAAGTGCCCGTATTTTCGGGAACGCAGGGTGGTACCGCGGAATTTTCGTCCCTCATTGGTTTCAATGAGGGACTTTTTTTATGAAAGGACTGATTGAAATGTTTTTGAAAACAGATGAACTGAGAGAAAAATTTGCACAGCGCATAAACGAACTCAAAGCAGTTGCCGATGTCGATCAGGTAAGAATCGAGTATCTCGGTAAAAAAGGCTTTGTTTCCGCTCTTATGCAGGATCTGAGAAATGCTTCCGCCGAAGAAAAGAAAGAGGCGGGCAAAAATATCAACGACCTCAAACAGTATATTGAAAATACTATAAACGAAAAACTTTCCGAACTCAAAAAACTTGAAGAGCAGAGAATGATTGATGCCGCCGAGAGTTATGATGAATCAATGCCTTCATCGGCTGACGTGGGTTCATATCATCCTATTACGCTTGTAAAAAGAGAAGTTGAATCCATCTTCTCGTCTATGGGTTTCACGGTTGAGGATTATTCGGAAATTACCGATGACTATAACTGCTTTGAAGCGCTCAATATTCCGCCTCATCATCCCGCAAGAGATATGCAGGATACTTACTATCTTTCAACCAATCAACTTCTTAAAACTCATACGTCTGCGGCACAGAATACCATTCTCAGGAAGTATAAGAGCAACCTTGAAAACGGAAATCCCATCCGCGCCATTTTCCCCGGCAGATGTTTCCGTAATGAAAAGATTGATGCCTGCCACGAAAACACCTTCTTCCAGATGGAAGGTATTATGGTTGATAAAAACATCTCCATTTCCAATCTTATTTACTTTATGAAAACCATGCTTTCCGAAGTTTTCCAGAGAGATGTTACCGTGCGCCTGAGGCCCGGCTTCTTCCCCTTTGTTGAGCCCGGATTTGAACTTGATATTCAGTGCCTTATCTGCGGCGGAAAAGGCTGTTCTTCCTGTAAAGACAGCGGCTGGCTTGAACTCTGCCCCTGCGGTATGATTCATCCGAATGTTCTTACTGCCGCAGGCATAGACCCCGAAGAGTATACCGGATTTGCTTTCGGACTCGGTCTTACAAGGCTTGCGATGATGAGATACGGCGTAAAGGATATCCGCGTATTCAACAGCGGAAATCTCAAGTCTCTTTCTCAGTTCACCGAAAAATCTTTTGTTAAACCCGAGAATAAATAAGGAGGTGCCGAGATGTTTGTTTCAATTAACTGGATTAAAGAATATGTTGATTTAACAGGATTCGATATTAAAGAACTTATCAACAAATTTACCCTTGCGACTGCCGAAGTAGAAGAAATATATGAAAAGGGCAAAGATATTGAGCACGTAATAGTCGGTAAGATTATTTCTGTTGAAAATCATCCCGATTCCAAAAAACTTCATCTTCTTAAAGTTGACGGCGGCGACAGAGTATATAACATCGTCTGCGGCGCTCCAAATGTAAGAGAAAACCTCAAAGTTGCGCTTGCGGCTGCGCCCGCAAAAGTGCCCGGCGCCGAAATCAACACCGCAGTTGTGGGCGGATATGAATCCGAAGGTATGTGCTGCTCCGCAAAAGAACTCGGCTTAAGCGATGACCATTCAGGTATTATGGAACTGCCCGATGACGCGCCTGTCGGCAAAGATATCAAAGAATTATATCCCATTGAGGATATTATATTTGAAGTTGACAATAAATCCCTCACCAACCGTCCCGACCTTTGGGGTCATTACGGTATTGCCAGGGAATTTGCCGCTCTTACAGGCAGAGAACTGAAGCCTCTTGCGCTTGATGATCTTGCGTATGATGGTGATTATGAAGTGCCCGTTACAATCGAGAGAGAAGATCTTGTTTACAGATACGAAGCGCTCAAAATGGACGGCATTACCGAAAATGTGAGTCCTGTTGATATGCAGATTCGTCTCTACTACTGCGGAATGAGATCGATTAACCTTCTTGCCGATGTAACCAACTATATTATGCTTGAAATCGGTCAGCCGACTCACGCTTTCAACGCTAATATGATTGAAAGCATAAAGGTGGGCACACCTGCCGAGAATATCAAATTCACTACTCTCGATTCCGTTGAGAGAGAAATAGATACCAATACTCTGATGATTTATAACAACGATACACCTGTTGCAATCGCCGGTATTATGGGCGGCCTTGATTCAGAGATAGTTGAAGACACAGGCTCTGTTGTGCTTGAATCGGCCTGCTTTGACGGCATAAGCGTTCGCAAGTCATCATCACGCCTCGGTCACAGGACAGATTCCTCAGCAAGATATGAAAAGATGCTTGATCCGGAACTCTGCGCACAGGCTGCCGGCAAATTTGCTTATCTTGTAAAGTCGATTGACAAAGGCGCAAAGGTTGCCTCAAAAATCAACGACAAGTATGTTAAGAAGTATCCGCAAATTACACTTTCGTTTGACAAGAAATATGTTGACAGATACACCGGCATAGAAATCAGCGATGAGAGAATTATTCACACGCTCACTTCACTCGGTTTCGGTGTTGATTATAACGGCGGAGTGTTTACCGTATCCGTTCCTTCGTGGAGAGCAACCAAGGATGTTACCATCAAAGCCGATATAATCGAAGAAATTACCAGAATATACGGCTATGATAATTTCAATATCACAACTACAATGATGCCCCTTAAACCCGTTGAAACAGATTACGCCAAAGCAGAGGATGAGGAAATAAAAGATTTCCTTGTTAAAAGATTCTCAATGCACGAGGTTAATTCTTATATCTGGTGCGACGGCAGAAAGTATAAAAAACTCGGCATTGATGTTGAAGACAATGTAACGGTGCTTAATATTGAAAACTCCGAAAACGGCGTTCTCAGAAACTCAATGCTTCCCACACTTCTTGTTACGGCAAACGAGAACAAGGATTACTCCGATAACTATTCTGTATTTGAAATCGGCAGAGTTGTTGAAGGTGTAAGAGATAACGGCACCGCAAATGAGAGAAAACATCTCGGCGTTGTGCTTTATGATAAGTCCGGCAACGAAAAGGAACTCTATTTCAAGGCGCTCGAAATTATAAATACTCTTGTGAAAGAGATTAAGCAGACTAAGGCTGTTTATGAAAAGATTTCACCCGCACATAACTGGCAGCATCCCAAAAACACTGCAAGCATCAGTGCCGGCGGAGTAACTTTCGGCACTCTCTGCACTCTTCATCCTTCAAACAAGTATAAGTTTGATAAGACTGCCGCAGTTGTCTGCTTTGAGTTTGATATGGATCTTTTCAATTCCGTTAAGGCGAACGCCATTCAGTTTGTTGAAAAGAGTGATATGCAGTCAATCTATTACGACCTTTCTCTTGTTATTCCCGATAACACCCGTTTTTCGGAGCTTGAAAAGTGCTGGCTCTCTGAAAACTTCAGTGAACTTGAGAGTTATAAAGTGATTGATATGTTTGAGAGACTCGGTATCAGAAGTATCACGGTAAGGTTCAATTTCGTTGATATGGAAAGAACTCTTGAGATGGACGAAGTGCAGAAGATTATTGATAAAATCCTTGATAATCTTTCTGTAATCGGTGTTGTAATCAAGGCATAATTATTAAATCTTTATTAAGACTTGAGTTTTTTCTCAAAAAAATATTGTAATATTATGTCTAATGCGTTATAATTCAAGCACAGACAAATTGTTCGGAGGCGATAAAATGAGCGACAAGACAATTAAGTTTTCAATTAAAGAAGAAAATGAAATTGAAATGAAAAAGACTCTTCAGGCTGTTTATGAAGCGCTCAACGAGAAGGGTTATAACTCAATCAGTCAGATTGTCGGCTATATTTTGTCCGAAGATCCGACATACATTACAACTCACAACAATGCAAGAAGTCTTGTCAGAAGGCTTGACCGTGACGAACTTCTCAGAGCGATGGTTGAAAACTATCTTAATGTTAAATAATAATACGGGAGAATTATAATGGCAGATCAGTTTTTAATGTATAAAGGCAGACCGCTCGTCAGAAACGGCAATACCATCTATTACGGATATATGGATGAGCCGGTTGTTGCTATTTTGCAGATAATGAGCACCACCGAGATTCAGGGCGAAGAAGTAGCCGAAAAGATAAACCTTCAGCTTTTCCGCACCGATCCCACGATAATTAAGATGAAAGAAAAGATTGTCAAAAAGGCTGAAAGAACAGGACTTTTTGATGCCCTTGATGTCGGCAGCGTATGGCTCGAAAGAGAACTCAAAGGTTCAAAATAAAAGAATTAAGGACACGCAAAAGCGTGTCCTTATTTTTATCTCGTTTGTTATCTGATTTTTATTTACATACTGTGCAGTTGTTCACAAGAACTCTTGCGCTGTTGTTTTCAAAGACGGTAAGACCGTCCGATATATTGTAAGAGATTTTATTGTCGCCTGAAGTAAAAGATATGACACCTTCCGCGAGTGCGGCAACAACAGGGGAGTGATTTGGCAGGATAGTATAAAGTCCGTCAGAAAGCGGAAGAGTGAGACTGCTGCATTTGCCGCTGAATATTTCACCCGATACTGAGGTGATGGTCAAATCAAATTCCATATTATTCACCGGCCTTTATTCTTTCCGCTTTTCTGTATACATCGTTAATGCTTCCTGTATTGAAAAACGCTTCTTCGGGCAAATCATCGCAGTAGCCGTCAATAATCTGAGCAAAGCCGTATATGGTATCTGCAAGCGGAACATATTTGCCTTCCGTGCCGGTAAACTTTTCCGCTACAAACATCGGCTGAGACAGGAAACGCTGTATCTTTCTTGCTCTGAGTACGGTTAATCTGTCTTCTTCACTCAGTTCTTCAAGGCCGAGCATTGCTATTATATCTTTTAATTCATCGTATTTCTGCAGTATTTCGAGCACTTCGTTTGCAACTCTGTAATGTTCTTCGCCGACGATTTCTTCATCAAGTATTCTTGAAGAGGAGGCGAGCGGGTCAATAGCGGGGTAAAGACCTTCTTCCGCGATTTTTCTTGAAAGTACGGTGGTTGCATCAAGGTGAGCAAATGTTGTAGCCGGTGCCGGGTCTGTAAGGTCGTCCGCAGGCACATAAACTGCCTGCACGGAAGTGATGGAGCCGTTTTTGGTAGAGGTGATTCTTTCCTGCAGTTCACCCATTTCAGAAGCGAGAGTAGGCTGATAACCTACCGCTGAGGGCATCCTGCCGAGCAGGGTTGATACCTCCGAGCCTGCCTGAACGAATCTGAAAATATTGTCAATAAAGAGAAGAACATCTCTTTTTTCTTCATCCCTGAAGTATTCCGCCATAGTGAGGCCGGTAAGGGCCGCTCTCATTCTGACGCCCGGCACTTCGTTCATCTGCCCGAAAACAAGCGCGGTCTTTTCAAGCACGCCGCTTTCTTTCATTTCACGCCATAAGTCATTGCCTTCACGGCTTCTTTCTCCGACGCCTGTGAAGATTGAGTAGCCCGAATGCTGAGTGGCGATATTATGTATAAGTTCCTGAATAAGTACGGTTTTGCCGACACCGGCGCCGCCGAAGAGACCGATTTTACCGCCTCTTTCATACGGCTCGAGCAGATCAATCGCTTTAATTCCCGTCTCAAGTATTTCAACCGAAGAGTTAAGGTCCGCAAACTGCGGCGGCTTTCTGTGAATGCTCCACCTTTCGGTTTTCTTTATATTGACAAGTTTTGATGCCGATTTGCCGTCAATAGGCTCTCCGAGAGCGTTGAAAAGTCTGCCGAGAGTGTTTTTACCTACGGGTACTTTTATGCATTCTCCCGTTGCGATAACCGGAAGATTGCGTGACAGGCCGTAACTTTCGCTCATCATTATACATCTCACGGTATCGTGACCTATATGCTGAGCGACTTCCATATATTTTTTTGTATCTTTGACTTCTACATAGAGCGCGTCGTTGATTTTCGGCAGCTGACTGTCGGGAAAGTGTACATCAATGACAGAGCCGTTAATCTGAACTATTTTACCGTTCATTTTGGTATCCTTTCTCCGGAGATTTCGCTTATCTCCTGAGTGATTGCGTTTTGTCTCATGTGATTATATTCAAGGTTAAGTTTTTCAAGCATTTCGCCTGCGTTTTCAGTTGCCGAATCCATTGCGGTCATCCTTGCAAACTGTTCACTGTAATAACTCTGAATAACTATGCTGTAAAAGAGACTGTCAATATATAAAGGAATTATCTTGTTGATTACCGTATCTTCATCAGGTATGTATTCAAATCTGTCCCGCTCATATTCGCTGCTTTCAGAAACGGTAATGGGAAACAGACGGCTGATTTCGGGATTACATCTGATACCGTTTTTGGTGCCGTAGTATATCACATCAAGAAAACTGATTTTGCCGCTTAAGAATAACTCGGAGAAGAAGCTGTACAGAATCTGCGCGCAGTTTTCATCGGGTTTCAATTCTTTAAGCCCGTCAACGGTATTATATTTAACACCGCTTGAATCAAAATGCTTTTTGCCTACTTCTCCCGTAACATAAATAACGGCGTTTTTGTTTTTGCTTAAATAATCCGAGGCGAGTTTCAGCACGCCTCTGTTATAATCGCCGGCAAGGCCTTTGTCGGATGTGATTATAAGGCAGGCGCCTTCGCCGTCACCGGATGTAACATAAGGGCATTTTTCAGGGCTTATGGAATATGAAATTGCTTTTACCTGTTTTTCAAGCTCGTTGAAATAGGGGAGAAAACTGTAGGTTTTTTCTTTTGCTTTTCTGTATTTTGCAGATGAAATAAGATACATCGCGTGAGTGACTTTTTCGGTATCGCGGATATGCTTGATATGAGTTTTAATTTCATTGATATTAGCCATAATGTTTCACCGATTCTGCGGCTTTTTCAAGAATCTTTTTTCTCATTTCATCAGTCAGTTTTCCGTCTTCATCAATTGCTTTGCATATATCGTTACAGTCGTTTTCAACTTCCGAGCAGATAAATGACAGCAAATCTTCAAATTCGTTTTCGCCGATATTAACCATCATATGCGAAAGGCAGACAAGAAGTATGATTATTATTCTGTGCCTTGAATAAGGCGAGTGAGTTTTCTGCCTGAGCATAAGCATAAGGCTTTTTCCGTAATCGAGTCTTGCTCTGGTGTTTTCATCAAGGTCGCCCGCGAACTGCAGAAACGCGGCAAATTCTCTGTACTGCGCGAGGTCAATTCTGAGAGTACCGCTTGCGCTCTTTACAGCCTTTGACTGCGCGTTGCCTCCGACACGTGAAACAGAGAGACCGACATTGATTGCAGGTCTCTGCCCCGAGAAGAATAAATCGCTCTCAAGGTAAATCTGACCGTCGGTAATAGAGATTACGTTTGTGGGTATATAAGACGATACGTCACCGGCCTGCGTTTCAACTATAGGCAACGCTGTAATACTGCCGCCGCCTTTTCCGTCGGTCATATGGGCAGACCTTTCAAGAAGACGTGAGTGAAGATAGAAAATATCGCCCGGATATGCCTCTCTGCCGGGAGTCCTGCCGAGAATAAGGCTCAGCGACCTGTAAGCAACGGCGTGCTTTGAAAGATCGTCATATATTATAAGCACATCGTGACCGAGTTTCATAAAGTATTCTGCAAGAGTACAGCCTGCATAAGGAGCAACATACTGCAGGGGAGCGGGATCGGAAGCGGTTGAACTGACAACAATCGTGTAGTTCATAGCGCCGTATTTTTCAAGTTTGCTGACTATGGATGCAATTGAACTTGCCCTTTGGCCGATTGCAACATAAATGCAGATTACACCTTTGCCGTTCTGATTTATAATAGTATCAACGGCAATTGAGGTTTTACCCGTCTGTCTGTCGCCGATAATAAGTTCTCTCTGACCTCTGCCGATAGGGAACATGGAATCTATCGCGAGAATTCCCGTTTCAAGAGGGGCGTTGACAGGCTGGCGTTCAACTATACCGGGAGCGCGGTGCTCAATCGGATAATAGTTTTCTATCTTTATTTCGCCTTTTTCGTCAATGGGATTGCCGAGTGCGTCTATTACTCTGCCGACAAATTCTTCACCAACGGGCATACCGGCGATTTTACCTGACCTGAAAACGGAACTGCCCTGCATGACACTCATTTCCTGGTCAAACAGTATACAGCCTATCTCTTTTTCTCTGAGGTCGAGTGCGAGGCCCTTTACACCCTTGTCAAAAAGAAGAATCTCGCCGTACTCAGCGCTTTCAAGCCCGGTTACCGTCGCAACTCCGTCACCGACTTTGATAACGGTGCCGATTTCTTCCGTTACGGCATTCGGCTTCCATTTATTCATTGCGCCCTTAAGAAGGGGAGCGTATTTCTCATTGCCGCCGAGAGTGTTTATGAAGTTTTTCAGCTGCCTTAAACGGCCTTCGTTTGTCCAGTCATATATCTCGTCGCCGACAATAAGTTTGAATCCGTCTTTGATATTGACGTCTTCGCAAAACTCAAAGTCCGTTACATTATGTTTCGATTTGAGAAAAGCGATAAATCTTTCTCTCTGTTCATCGGTCGGCTGTTTATCCGAGTATAAGACTGCCTTGATTTCTGTATTTTCCATAATACTCAGTTATTGTTATTATCGTCGTTTTCAACAGTTTCAAGGAAACTTTCGTATGAATCGAGAGTACCTTCCATAACTATTTTTTCAGCGGCCTGAGCGGCAAGTTCTCTTATTTCATTATTGGCGGATGAGAGTATTGCCGTTCTTTCTTTATTAGCCCTTGTTTTTGCTTTAAGCACAATGGAGTTTGCCTCCTGCTTGGCGTTGGAAATAATCTTATCCGCTTTTGCAGAAGCATCTTCCTGGGCTTTTTCAATTATTTTTTCTGCTTCTTCATCAACGGCGGCCATTTTATCTTCATATTCTTTCTTCATCTTGTTTGCTTCTTCCATTGCGCCGCCTGTTTTCTTTTCCATTTCGTCAAAATACTCGTCTCTTTTGCTGTTGAAATTCTTTATGGGCTTATACAGCAGAAAGTAGAGAGCGAAAAACAGTATTGTAAAATTCAGCATATGAAGCAGTATCTGCTGAACATCTATATTCAAAGGCATTTTAATTCCTCCGGTAATTCGAAGAGATATTGAAAATTAAAGCACGAAAATAATCAGAATTGCCACGATAAGAGCGTAAATGATTGCGGTTTCTATAAATACAAGGCCGAGCATTGTGCTTGTTCTTATATTACCCGCCGCTTCGGGCTGGCGTGACATACCATCGGATGCAGATTTTACGGCAATTGCCATAGAAAAAGCGCCTGCAACGGATGCGAGTGCTACAAGGACTGCGGCGGCAATTGCTTTATACTTGATTGTATTGTCTTCGGTTTTATTGCTTTCAGCCTGTTCCTCTGCTGTTGCGGTGACGGCGGCATTCTGAGCATCGCCGTCTTCACCTGCCGCAAAAACAGGAATTGATATTGCAAGCAGCATCAGCGTAAGTGTAAGAACAGCAACTAAGATTTTCATTTTTTTATTCATGGTTTTTCCTCTTTTCGTTTTCTGATTTTTCAGTGGATTCTCCGTAGAATATTGAAACAAGAGTTATCAGAACATATGCCTGAATAAACGCGTGAAGGATAGTAAACAGCACTGCGACTATAACGGGAAGCACAAAACTCGTAAGCGTGTAATGATACACAAGTTCGGTAACGAGCGCGCCTGAAAGCAGAGCGCCGAAGAGCCTGAAACTCATTGATATCGGCAAAGAAAAGTCTTTCAGTGCGTGAAACATTCCTTTCGGGCCGTTGCATATAAGACCGCCCAGCAGAATAACCGAGTATGACATCACGCCCATCGCGATTGCTCCGTTTATATCGGAGAGCGGAGCGGGGAGCGATACCGGGGTACCGTTTACGGTTACAGCCTGAATTCCGAGAAGTTCAAACATAGTGCTTACAAATATATAAGTGCCTGCCGCAAATATATATCCGCCTATAAACACAGGTCTGTGAGGACTGTTTGTATTTGATATTCCGGTAAAGAGACCGACTACTTTTTCAATGCCGTATTGCAGTTTGCCCGGTCTCATTGAAAACTTCGGTATTACGAATATTCGGAGTATGATTGCTGCAATTATCAGTACAGCCGAAACGATAAATGCCGAAATAAGACCGGGGTTTACATTTATGATACCGAATAGACTTATTTTTCCCGTTTCATGGAGAACGGCATCTTTCATCACTTCTTTAATCGACTCTTTTTCCGCAGAAGGGTCTGCAGTCAATAATATTCCCGTGAGCAGAGCGGCAACAATCAAAACAAAAGCGGTAACGCTTATTATTCTGCGTTTTTTACTCAATCATACCATCTCCTTTCATTGTGATTAATGTTTTTAAAGTGAAATGTCAGATGATATTGAGCGGCTCAAGAATAAATCTGAGAATTGTTGCTCTGAGTGAAACAAAGAAGTTTGCTATGCTTGAGAAGAAATTGCCTATGGAGTTGAAGAAACTGAATTCCTGGTTTTCTTCCACCACAAGGTCAAAGTATTCTGCCATAAGGCCTATATCTTCTTCTCTGCCGTCGGCATAAACCGCTTTATAATCGGTGCCGCTGCATTTGTTACAGGTCCTGAAGTAAAGACCGGGATTCTCGTCGGATACGGGATACATTTCTTCCCATTCACCGTATTCATGTCCGCTGGCGGGTATTTCTGTCCTTATTGATTTGCCGCATTTTTCACATACGGTTATTGTGAATCCGTTATGATCGCAAGTTGCCTCAACGGTTTCGGGCTCGCCGTAAACGTGCTCGCCGATAAGAATGGCATCAACCGCGACATTTCCGTATAGCGGATTGGTACCGAGATCAATCCATTTGCCGTTGACATATACATATGATTCTTTTTCTCTGTCGTTTGTAAAACCGATGCTCTGGTTTTCAATCGGCGGAGCGCCCGAATAATCAGCGACAATCCAGAAGGACTGACCTTTTTCAACTCTGTAGGGGCTGTCAAATGTCACTGTATAAAAACCTTCTGTCTGCGAATGATAAGACGCTTCGGCTATCTTTTCGCCTGAATCGGGTATATCGTCGCCGTTATCTTCGTATATTGAAACGGTAACATCTGTATCCTTATCGCAGTAAAAAGCGGCTTTTGAAACAGTGCCGTTGTCTGCTGCGGTAAAATAGTTTGCCACAAGTTCTACATTATCTGTTTCGGTAGTGTATGATGCGTAGCCGTTGTATGAGTATCTGTCAGTGCAGGATTCATCAACGGTTATAGAAATACCGAGCATTTCGTCAATGGTCGGGTCGGAGTAGGGAAGCCAGAAATAGCCGTTATCTCCCCAGTATTTTCCCCAGCTGTTTTTGCACAGCCAGGCACCCTTGTAGGTTTTTGTTGTCAGATTGTATTTGAGATTGAATTCAACATCGTCATCCCAGCCGACTATTGCAACGCTGTGATTTGAGGCCAGGGCGAATCTGTTGTAAACCACGGTTTTTCCGTCTATGTTTTTGAATTCATTTGCGTTTAATCCCACGCAGACGGAGCCGTGCTCAAGAATCCAGTTTTTAATGGCTTCAAGGTCGTTGTATTCCATCACGGAGCACTCGTCGATTCTTACGTTGCATCCGCTGCCGAACCTGCGGGCGTCATTGTAGTAATCAATGTTTGTCGCAGTAAAGGATTCAAACGGAAAGTCGTTTTCGTAAGCAACAACAGAATCCGTTTTGCAGCCGGAAACAACATCTACGTCATTAAGACCTTTGTTTATGATTTTTTCGAAATCAAGAATCTCATCGTAAGGAATGCCGTCACCGAAAATGGAAGATGTTTCATCTTTGATATAAAGATTGCTTGTGTACCAGTAGAGGTATGCTTCCGAAAAATCTGTGTTTTCGGAAGTGCCGTAGCCTTTCTTAATATAGTCGCTTTCAATACAGCTTGTTGCCGCATAAGCGAGGCAGGCACCGGAGTTGCCCTGGTTTTTAACGGGCGTAACATATCCGTGCTCCGCCGAGTTATAACTTGAAGGAGTGTTTCCCGCAAACGCAGTAACACACATGGAAAACGCAAGTATAACAGATATTGTAAGTGCAAGTAGTTTTTTCATTGGGATTCTCCTTAAAGACTGCTGAGAGTCTCCATAACATAGTTGCCGAATTCTTCACAGGTGCAGCCGTCATCTCTGCCCGTGATGGCTATCTTCTTTTCTTCATACATGCAGATGTCAAGGGCTCTTTCGAGTTTGTCAGCCTCCGCCTGTCTGCCGATGTGAGAGAGAAGCATTACCGATGCCCTGAGCATTGAGCAGGGGTCTGCGTATTTGCCTCTGCCTTCTTTTATCATTCTGGGTGCCGAGCCGTGAATTGCTTCAAACATTGCATACTTTTTGCCGATGTTTGCACTTCCTGCAGTGCCTACACCACCCATGAATTCAGCCGCTTCATCTGTGATTATGTCGCCGTAAAGGTTGGGAAGAACGAACACTTTGAAATCTGTTCTTCTCTTCTTATCTATGAGTTTAGCGGTTGTGATATCAATATACCACTCATCAGTTGTGATTTCGGGGTAATCTTTGCCGATGGCTTTTGCAATGTTGAGGAATTTGCCGTCGGTGGTTTTAATAATGTTTGCTTTCTGAATAATGGAAACTCTGTCCTTCTTATTCTTTCTTGCGTATTCATATGCGAGCCTTGCAATTCTCTCGGAGCCTTCGGTTGTAGTAACAACAAAATCCATTGCAAGATCATCTGTAATATTGATGCCTTTTGAGCCTACTGCGTAAGCACCTTCGGTATTCTCTCTGAAGAATGTCCAGTCAATTCCTTCTTCGGGTACTTTAACAGGCCTTACATTTGCAAAAAGGTCAAGCGCTTTTCTCATGGCAACGTTTGCGCTCTCTATATTGGGCCACGGGTCGCCCGCCTGAGGAGTGGTGGTCGGTCCTTTGAGAATAACGGGGCATTTTTTCAGTTCTTCAAGCACATCGTCGGGGATGGCTTTGTTGGCGGCTACTCTGTTTTCGATGGTGAGCCCGTCAATATCTCTGAATTCAATTTTGCCGTTTTCAACATCGCTTTTGAGAAGAAATGCAAGAACTCTTGCCGCTTCGTGAGTGATGATGGGGCCGATTCCGTCGCCGCCGCAAACACCGATAGTGATTTTGTCAAGCGCGTTATAATCGATGAAGTCGCCCTGCTTTTTAATGTTTTCGCTTCTTTCGTTCTGTTCTCTTACAAGCTGCTCAAATTTTTCTACAGCCGCTTTTACCTGTGCTTCTGTCATATAATTACCTCACTTTGAGTTATTCTTTGTGTAGTTGAGTAGTCCGCCTGCAAGAATCATAGCCTTCTGTCTGTCGGAGTATCCGGCGGCAAGAGTATATTCTTCGTTCTTTGTCAGGTTTTTGAGAACTACGGTTTCGCCGGAAATAATCTTTTCTCTGATGTTTTCAAGAGCAAGCATATCGCCGGTGTCTATTCTGTCATAGCAGTCCGGATTTTCAAATGTGAAGGGCATAATGCCTGCGTTGATGAGGTTTGCCTGGTGAATTCTTGCAAATGATTTTGCTATAACCGCTTTTATTCCGAGATAAAGGGGAACAAGTGCGGCGTGCTCTCTTGAAGAGCCCTGTCCGTAATTTGCTCCGCCGATTATCATTCCCGAGCCCGCTTCTTTGCAGTGCTCTGCAAAATGTTCGTCACACTGTCTGAAGCAGAAGTTTGAAAGGTAGGGTATATTTGAACGGTAGGGGAGAATCTTTGCACCCGCGGGCATAATGTGGTCGGTTGTGATGTTGTCGCCGACTTTGAGCACCGCTTTTGCGGTAATACTTTCGGGTAAATCGGTGCTTGACGGGAAGGGCTTGATGTTGGGGCCGTAAATAACTTCGACCTTGTCTGCCTCTTCTTCGCTTGCGGGCTTGATTATCATATTGTCATTTACAAGGAACTGACCGGGAAGAGTGATTGAGGGCATTTCGCCGAGAGTACGCGGATCTGTGAGTACTCCTGTCAGTGCGGAAGCCGCCGCGACTTCGGGGCTTACAAGGAATATACCCGCGTCAGCCGTGCCGGACCTGCCTTCAAAGTTTCTGTTGAAGGTTCTGAGTGAAATACCTGCGGAATTGGGCGACTGACCCATACCGATACAGGGGCCGCATGCGCATTCAAGCAGACGTGCGCCTGATGAGATTATATCAGAAAGAGCGCCGTTGAGCGAAAGCATATTGAGCACCTGCATTGAGCCGGGAGAGATTGTAAGGCTCACGTTGGGAGCAATTTTCTTACCCTTGAGTATAGCCGCCACTTTCATCATATCCGAAAGCGATGAGTTGGTGCACGAGCCGATGCATACCTGATTGATTTTAATCTGACCGATTTCTTCAACGGTTTTTACATTATCGGGCATATGAGGCATTGCGGCAAGGGGAGCGAGGGTTGACAAATCAATATCAATGATTTCATCATATACGGCATCCTCGTCACTGCTCAGTTCTGTCCAGTCTTCTTCACGTCCCTGCGCTTTGAGGAACTGCCTTGTAATTTCGTCGGAAGGAAATACGGAAGTTGTTGCTCCGAGTTCTGCGCCCATATTGGTTATAGTTGCTCTTTCGGGCACGGATAAGGTTTTAACGCCTTCGCCGCCGTATTCAATGATTTTGCCTACGCCGCCTTTAACGCTCATAATGCGAAGCACTTCAAGGATTACATCCTTTGCGCTGACCCAGGGAGAAAGTTTGCCGCTGAGCCTTACGAGAGTCATTTTAGGCATTGTTGTGTAATATGTGCCACCGCCCATAGCAACTGCTACATCAAGGCCGCCCGCGCCGATTGCGAGCATGCCTATGCCTCCGCCTGTGGGAGTATGTGAATCGGAGCCTATAAGAGTTTTGCCGGGCTTGCCGAATCTTTCAAGATGCACCTGATGGCAGATGCCGTTGCCGGGCTTTGAATAAAGCAGACCGCGTTTCTTTGCCACAGACTGAATGAATCTGTGATCGTCTGCGTTTTCAAAACCTGTCTGAAGCGTGTTGTGATCGATATATGCAACTGACAGTTCCGTTTTTACTCTGTCAATTCCCATTGCTTCAAATTCAAGATATGCCATTGTACCTGTGGCATCCTGAGTGAGAGTCTGATCTATTCTGATACCGATTTCGGTACCCGGAATCATCTCTCCTTCAAGCAAATGTGTTTTAATGAGTTTCTGACCGATGGTGTAACCCATTAAATCATCTCCTTTACTGTATAATTAAATATAATTATAAGCAGACTGTTGTTTTTTGTCAATCAAAAATGTGTACAAAACTCTTCATATCTCAAATGAATATAAATACACTTCCGGCAAACAACAAACCGCCCGCTGAGCGGACGGCTTGGCGTCAGTATACTCTCGAAGTATAGAGTTTTTCATAAAAGCCTTGCTTTTCAATAAGTTCTTCGTGTGTGCCCTGCTCAACTATGCTTCCGTTATTCATTACGAGAATCAAATCAGAATTTCGGATTGTTGAAAGGCGGTGAGCCACAATAAATGAAGTTTTGCCGTCGGTGAGCTTTGCAAAGGCCTTTCTGATTTTGATTTCTGTTCTTGTGTCAATGGACGAAGTCGCTTCGTCGAGTATTATCAGCGAAGGAAGATTAAGCAGTACTCGTGCTATACAGAGAAGCTGTTTCTGCCCCTGTGAAAGACTGCCGGTATCATCCGAAATAACAGTATCATAACCCCGGGGCATTTTTTTAATGAACGAATGCGCATGCGCCACCTTTGCCGCCTCAATTATTTCTTCTTCGCTTGCACCGGGTTTACCTATTGAAATGTTTTCTCTTACGGTGCCGGTTTTTATCCAGGTTTCCTGTAAAACCATTCCGTAATTTCTTCGAAGGGATTTCCTTTTGATTTCTCTGATATCATGTGAATCAAGAGTAATCCTGCCTTCATCAATATCATAGAATCGCATAAGGAGGTTGATTATAGTTGTTTTCCCGCAGCCTGTCGGGCCGACAATGGCAACCTGCTGACCTTTTTTCACCGATATATTGAGGTTTTCAATAAGTTTCTTTTCGGGAGTATATGAGAAACTTACATTCTCTGCAGTTACTTCACCTTGAGCAATATCAAGCTGTAAAGCATTTTCGCTGTCCGGTGTTCTGGGCTGTGCTTCGATTATTTCAAACAGCCTTTCCGCACAGGCGAGTGCGTTCTGGAATTCGGCAATTACGCCCGATATTTCATTGAACGGTTTTGCGTACTGCCCCGCGTAGGAAAGAAAACAGGAAAGCCCGCCTACGGTTATGTTGCCTGCAATACAGCTGAGTGCTCCGGTAAGGGCTACAGTGGCATAAATTATATTGTTGACAAATCTTGTTGAAGGATTTGTGATTGATGAGAAAAACACGGCCTTTAATGAGTTTTCTGCAAATTCATTATTCAGTTTCTCAAATTCACTGCTGAATCTTTCTTCCGCGTTATAGGCTGAAATAACTTTTCTGTCGGTTACCGCTTCATCTATCAGAGCGGTCTGCTTTCCTCTTGCTTCGCTCTGCGCTTTGAACATTGAATGAGTGTGCTTTGCGATAAACCTTGCAATGAAAAGAGAAAGGGGAGTAAGAATTACAACTACTGCCGCTATGAGCAGATTGATCCTTATCATAAAAACAAGCGTGCAGATGATAGTAAATAGTCCCGTAAAAAACTGGGAAAAGCCCATAATAAGCCCGTCGGAAAGCTGATCGGCATCCGAGATTACTCTGCTGACAATATCGCCGGGAGTGGTTTTGTCAATATATGAAACCGGGAGTATGCAGATTTTATCAATTGCTTTGTTTCTCAGGTCTCTTACGGTGTTGTAAGAGACTTTATTGTTAAGCATATTGATTATCCACTGTATAATTCCCGATATGACAGCGAAAACTCCGATAAGAATAAGATTTGAGATTATCGCCTGAGTATTGACCGGGCCTTTTTTTACTAGTTCGTCTATCGCTCTGCCGGCAAGCACCGGAATATAAAGTGCAAAGAAGACGCTAGTCATTGATAGGACGAGAGAAATAAACAGATGGACTTTGTATTTTCCGAGAGAGGAAAATACTTTTGATATCGTTTTTCTGTTATTCATACCGCTTCCGCCTCCTCTTCAAATTGAGTGAGGTGGATTTCTCTGTAAGTTTCGTTTGATTCAAGCAGGGAGATATGTGTACCTACATCCGCGCAGCCGTCTTCGAGCACGATTATTTTGTCGCATTCCATTATTGAGCCGGTTCTTTGCGATATGATAAACAGAGTTGCGTCAACCGTTTCATCGATTCCTTTTTTCAGCGCCGCTTCGGTAGCGTAGTCAAGCGCGCTGAATGAATCATCAAGAATAAGTATGGGGCTGTTTTTGATAAGTGCTCTCGCAACGGTAAGACGCTGTCTCTGACCTCCGGAAAAGTTTCTGCCGTTTTGCTCACATACGCTGTCAAATCCGTTTTCTTTATCTTTGACAAAGACCAGTGCCTGCGAAATTTCAAGCGCTTTTTCAATATCCTCATCTGTCGCGTCGGGTTTGCCGAGCAGCAGATTTGAACGGACTGTTCCTTTGAAAACACAGGGCTTCTGCTCAGAGTAAGCAATCATATCGCTGAGTTCTTTTTCAGAGTAAGAGCAGATATTCTTACCGCCGACAAATATTTCGCCTTTGTCCGGTTTGTAGAATCCGCAAAGCAGGCTCATAAGCGTGGTTTTGCCTGAGCCTGTTGAGCCGATTATACCTATTTTTTCACCTTTCTTCACGGTGAAGGATATATTCTTGAGAGCAGGTTCTGCGTCTTTGCTGTATGAGAAAGTAACATTTCTGAATTCGATATAGTAATCCGATTTGTCTTCGGAATCAATAACTGACTTTTCGTCGGGCAAATCGAGTACTTTTTCAATTCTTTTTGCACAAGCAAGCGACTTTGCAACAGAAATTACAAGATTTGCAAACTTTACAAGTTCAACCAGTATCTGCGACATGTAGTTATAAAGAGCAACTACCGAACCCGCTGTTATGAGTCCAGCGTTTACTCTGAGCGCTCCCACATATATGAGCACTGCGATTCCTATATTGACAACCGCCTGTGTCAGCGGATTCATAAGAGCGGATATTCTTCCGGTAAGCAGTTGAAAATGATTTAAGGAATTATTAAGCATAGAGAATTCTTTAACCGTATCCTCTTCTTTGCAAAAAGCCCTTATAACTCTTGCTCCCGTTACACTTTCGCGCACACTTACAAGCACTTTGTCAAGCGCTCCTCTTACTTTCCCGAAAAGCGATATGGTAACTGCCATAACCGTAATCACAATAAGCGCAAGTACAGGGACGGTGCCCGCGAATACGAGCGAGGAAAACCCGTCAACCCTGTATGCCATTATGCATGCACCTGCAACAACAAACGGCGAGCGAAGAAGCAGCCTCAAAGTAAGATTTATGCCGTTCTGAACGCTGTCCATATCAGAGGTAAGGCGGGTTATGAGAGTGTTACCGCCGATGCTGTCAAGCTGTGTGAAAGACAGGTTCTGAATTTTGTCAAAAAGAGCCTGCTTCGATGCTTTAACGGTAGTGACTGCCGCTCTTGCCGCGAAATACTGAGCGGTTATGGAAAAGATGAGACCGGCAAGTCCGAGAACAAGAAGCTGTATACTGAGCAGTATAATGAAATGCCTGTCGCCCGAGAGAATACCGCGGTCAATTATACTCGCGACAATCAGAGGAACGATAAGCTCCATCACGGCTTCAATCATTTTGAACAGGGGAGCGAGCACATAAAGTGCCCTGCTTCCCTTTGAATACCTGAGTATTTTTATCATTTCATAATCACCGGTTTATCTGTTATGCCGATTGTTTTCAGAATATAATCGTAACTCCAGTCGTTGCCTTCTGTATGCCACGCGTTAGGACCGATCCAGCCGTTCGGTGTAATTCTGTGAACCGGGCCGAAGCAGTTTGCTCTGTTACCGAAAAGTTTCAGATTGAGCATGCCGGGTTTATCGGCCTCAAAGTCAAGCGTATAGGGCGGGAAAACGATTTTACCGGATTCATCGGAATTATAACTTACGCTAATAAGCGCTCCGTAATAACCGGGAATAAATACTCTCACTTTTCCTGCTGTATCAACGGGAATATGATATGTAATGTTTCCACCGTAGAAAGGGAAACCCTGTGCTGTGATTGAGCCGAAGGAAAGTTTTTCGGGTGCTTTTGTGATAACCGCTTTATGCCCCGTTACTTTAACTCCGAAATTGCCGAGAATATACATCCATTCGGTGTTTGTGGTTTTACCGAGCGGAAGCGTGACTTTAAGTATGTTTTCTCCGGTTTTGATTTCGGGCAGAGCGATTCTTTTTATGCTCTTGTCGGTAAACCATCCGTCGGGAGCAGCGTTTACTTTGATGCCGTTGAATTCGATTTCACAGTCTTCGGGTCTTTCGATTGCAAGGAATGCTCCCAAGTAGTTTATTTCGCTCTCTATTCTTTTTATTAGAGTGATTTTATGGGAAGGAATATCTTTCGGCTGAGTCCAAGGCTGAGCAACATGTCCGCCCCTTTCTTCAAATCCCGCCATCTTTCTGCATATGTTGTCAAGCCTGAGTATTTCTTCTTCGGGATATACTTCCGAATCGTCAAGCGAATACTCGCACATATCAATCAGATACACATTTTCTTCGTCAAGCGTGAAATCAACGCAGTCGGGCACGGTGGTTTCTTCTGCGGCAGTAAAGTTATCATTTGCTTTGACGGGCATATCTTTTTTATCGTTGTAAAGTTTTACAAGCAAACTGTCATAATCATAGAGTGTGTGAGTGATTATTGTTTTGCCGTTTGCGTGAGTATAATCTGCAGAGTATTTTTCGCCGGTAATTGTATCGAAGATAACAGGGTAGAATGTACCCGTGATTTCTATGCTGAGATTATGCGCTTCTGTGCTGCTTTTTTCAGGCGGCTCACACGCTCTGCTGATAAAGAGATTACAGCCGTCATTATCTTCGCGGAGTCTGTAAATAAAACCGTCTGAAATTTTTCCGCCTTCGGTTATTTTAACGGTGCGGTATTCTTCAAGTGCGGAGAGAATTGCCTCTTTTTCATAAGGTATCGTATCGCATAAGTCATAGAGTTCTTTTCCTGCTGCCGACGTTTCTCCGTCGCATACCGTCGGAGCATCACCGGCAAATATGATTTTTCCGCCTGCTTCATGTAAAGTGCTGAGTGCTTTTACCGTTGTGCTTCTGAGACTTTCACATCCGGGCACAAGCACCGCGTCATATTTCATCTTGCCCGCTCTTAACTGATTACCTTCAACAGCGCATATAGAAGAAATCTGCGATTCGCTGATAAAATCAAAATCAATACTGCCTTTAAGAAGAAATTCGGTAAGGTTGAGGAAGTTGTTATCCATTTTATCGCGAATGTTTTTTGTGACTTCTTCGGGACCGAAATGAAGCCAGTAACTTTCAATAGGATGTATAACGCCAATCTTTACAACAGGCTTGCCTCTTGTCATAAGAGTATTAACCCTTGCAAAGTGGTCTTCAAGGTAAGAGTATTCCTTCCACCAGGGGCTCTGATAACTGATTGATGCCGGATAGTCTCTCTTGGCTTCGCCTTCCATTGAAACCCAGGAAAGGTGAGGCACTCTTACGCTTACACCGAGGCACGCCTGCCAGTCGCCGTGAAGCTTGTAGCCTCTGTAATCGTAGTCCCAGCCCGTTACACCGTATAACTCCGAAAGCATACCTTCTTTTCCGTATTGATTGACTGCAGACTGCGTCTGCTTTGCTGTAGTAAACTCAAAATTCGCGGTGAGCATATCTATCCCCGGTAAGCCGAAACTTCTGTAAGCCCTCATTGCTTCGCCTATTGCGCTTGTCTGCGACCTGAGCGTAGGCTCTTCCATCATATGTCCGGTGAGCGAAATTCCGTTTTTGTCACACCATTCGCCGATTGTATCCGAAAAAGCGTGAGTAAATCTTTCGCAGATATGGTCGTGATAAAGATATCTTGCTTTGGATATTTCACCGTCTTCTTTTTCCCAGAAAAGTTCGGGCAGATAATCAAAAATATCAAAGCCGTAAGCCTGTTTGAAAGTATCGGGAAAATCGTCTGTCCAGGGAATCTCCGCGTAATCCCAATCAAGAGGATTGCGCAAATTATGCTTTCTTGTAAATTGCGGTTCGTCGGTGAAAATGGCAGGCACGGTTTTGTCAAACTCGTCGCCGACGCACTCTTTGTATCTTTCGTGCGTTACTTCAATAAATCTTTTGATTGCCTTTTCATTGAGCGTATCAACATAAGTTTTGTTGTTGTGCCAGGATGAGCCTTCGCCGATTACAAGATATACATAGCACTTGCTTCCTTCGGCGTTATCGTTCTCATCAATTATTTTATAAGATGAAAGACTGCCGTCGGCATTTAGTACTATATCGTAGCATTTTATTAGCGTACGTTTTCCGGGTACATCGAGTTCCGATTCGCCGTAAATAACTTCCGGCATAGGCTTTGCTGAAATAAGAAGATATCTTGCGCGGTATTCTTCGTCTTTTGTCACAAGACCGCCGGCAAAACCGGAAGGCCATCTGTCTTCATCATAAAGCCAGGAAAGCATTTGCTCATCTTTTGCTTTTTCAGTGCAGCCCTTGATAAGTTCCATAAACCCGTCTGAAAGATACGGAGTTGTAAGGCCTGTTCTCACATGCATATGAAAACCGCCGAAGCCCATTTCTTTGAAAACTTCAATCTGTCTTTTAAGTTCATCAATATCAAGTTCATTGTTCCACGCCCAGAATGGCGTACTGCGATATTCTGCGGTGGGGTTTGCAAAGAGTTCATCTGAGAGCGCAGCGGAAGAGTTTTTCTTGTATAGCATTTTTATGCCTCCCTGAAAACATTATTTTCTGTTTAATTGTAAAAAAATAATACATTTTTGTCAATGAATTGTAAGAGTAAAATATATAAAGTTTTATTATTTGTTTTATCCTGTTTGACTTAAATAATCTTTGTGATATAATAATCGGGCAAATTCACTTTACGAGGTATTATTATTCTATGGAAAATCGCAACACTTTCACAGGAAAAATCGGTTTTATACTTGCCGCGGCAGGCTCCGCTGTTGGACTCGGTAATCTATGGAGATTTCCTTATCTTGCGGCAAAATACGGCGGAGGGGCGTTCCTTTTTGTATATATCCTTCTCGCTCTTACTTTCGGCACCGTGCTTATGATTACCGAGATTACAATCGGCAGAAAAACTCAGCTCAGCCCTCTTGCCGCTTTCGGAAAACTCAGCAAAAAATGGGGTTGGCTCGGTAAACTCGCAACCTTTGTGCCTCTGCTTATTTTCCCTTATTACTGTCTTATAGGCGGCTGGGTTACAAAATACACTTATGCTTCAATCACCGATCTTACCGCTGCAGCGGATGACTCCTATTTCGGAGCATATGTTTCTTCATCTTTTGAGCCTCTTGTTTGGTTTGGCATCTTCCTTTTGCTGACCGCTCTTGTTGTAGTTTTCGGTGTAAACAAAGGTATTGAAAAACTCAGCAAAATACTTATGCCGGCTTTGCTTATAATTACCGTTGGCCTTTCGGTGTATGTGGTAACCAGACCCGGTTCACTGCCCGGAATAAAGTATTATCTTCTGCCAAATTTCAAAGAACTCAGTTTCAAAACATTTCTTGCCGCTCTCGGTCAGCTTTTCTATTCAATGTCTCTTGCAATGGGTATTATGATTACTTACGGCTCATATCTTTCTAAAGAAGAAAAGATTACCGACGCGACTCATAAGATAGAACTTTTTGATACAGCGATCGCTTTTCTTGCAGGACTTATGATTATCCCTGCTGTTTTTGAATTCTCGGGCGGAGATAAATCCGCGCTGAGCACAGGCCCGTCGCTTATGTTTGTTACTCTGCCGAAAGTATTCAATGAAATGCCCGGCGGCAGAGTTATCGGAGCGCTTTTCTTCTTCCTTGTTCTTTTTGCTGCGCTTACAAGTTCGATATCCATCCTTGAAGCGATTGTATCCGGTATAATTGATGAATTCAAACTCAGCAGAGTTTCCGCTACTGTTATTGTTGTTGTTTACGGCGCGGTTCTCGGCACAGTATGTTCTTTAGGCTTTGGTATATGGAGCAATGTCAAGATTATAGGATTTGATATTCTCGACTTCCTTGATTTTGTTTCAAACAATGTGTTCCTTCCGCTTGTCGGTATGCTTACCTGCATTATGGTCGGCTTTATCATTAAGCCCAAAAGCATTATCGACGAGGTTGAACTTAACGGCGAATTCAAATCCAAAAAGTTTTACACGGTTATGGTCAAATGGATAGCGCCCATTTTCATTTTTGCAATTCTGATTTCGGGCATCCTTCAGAGTTTCGGAATACTGAAAATCTGACATCATATATAACAGTTTAGCCGCCGTTAATCCGGCGGCTGATTTTTATAACAATTATTCTTTATTTGCGCTTGATTAAAACAAGTATAAATACTATAATTGTTTCATGTAGTAAATCTGGTTGCAAATATTCGATAAAAGGTTGATGAATTATGCTGAAAGTTTTCGTTTCACTTCTTACTTTAATTTACACATTTCTTGCATCCGGGGGATATATTCAGAATAACGCAGGAAAATGGGTTTTTGACATTCCCGTTTATGAAGGCGGCAGAATTTGTGATGAGGTTTATCTTGACGGCTCGGGTATCATCAGCGACGCCGAAGGTCCAACAGGTACGGAAAGCAGGATGGAACTTATCAAATTTACTTCTGCCGATGAATATGCTCAATACTGCGATACACTCGCGGAATCCGGATTTGATAATGTTTATTCCGATACTCTCGGAGGAGTTACCTGCAACGCTTTCAGAAACGGCGAAAAACTTTACTATACTTATTTCACCGCAAACAAAAACGAAGTCAGAATTATTGAGGATAATAACACACGCTCTTTTGAAGACTTCGGTTATTCCTGTAACGAGGGAGAGGGCGTAACAATATATCAGTTTGATTATCCTTATGCCGACTTCGGAGAGAAGAAAGATGAAGACATTTACTCCACAAACGGAATGATGTATATAATTCATCTTGCCGACAACAGCCTAATTGTCATCGACGGCGGCTCAATAAGGCAGTCATCAGATAAAAACATCGATGAGTGCATGAAACTTATGCACAGAATAACGGGCACCGAAGCAGGCGAAAAAGTAAATATCTCACTCTGGTACGGCACTCACGGACACAGCGACCATGTGACATTTTTCTATAAACTCATCGGGTATTATCACGATGAAATCAATCTTGAAAGAGCCATGTTCAATTATCCGTCGCTTTCGCTCGTCGAGCACGACGAAAGAATTGATATGTATCGCGACAGGCTCAACAGTTTGTATCCCGATATAAAATATCTTTGCCCTCACACCGGAATGCGTCTTTGTATAGCAAATGCTCATATCGATGTACTCTATACTCAGGAGGATGCGGTAAATGCTCTTACAGGCAAAACGCCCGTTTCTAATGCCAATGACGGCTCGCTTGTCTGCCGGATTTCAGCGGCGGGAAAACGCTTCCTTGTACTCGGAGACAGCAATGTGCTCGCGCAGGATAAAATGACCTCGATTCATGATAGAGAAGAGTTCAGGTGCGATGTTATACAGGCATCACACCATCTCTATAATGCGGTAGCGATTATATATGATTATGCTGATGCTCAGTATGTTTTATGCCCGATGTCCGAGGGCAGGGGAATGTGGCTTCCAGGAAACGCCTCGGCACGCCTCTTCTATGATAAATCGAGTATGCTTTACGCCGGCAACGCTATGTATATCATTGAAATGAATGAGGACGGATTAAAACTTACCGAAGATCATACGGATTGCGTTCCTTACGATGATTCGTCAATGAATGAGATACATTAGTCAAACTTTATTCCATAATCAACAGGTGAGTTTTCAATGAATAAAATGATAAAATGTTTGTGTATACTTTTAACTGCGGTAATTGTTTTTTCTTCTGCAATTCCTTGTTTTGCGGAAGGCTCAGGAGAAGACAGAACGATACATTCTTCCGATTGTCCTACAATTATAATCACGGGATATTTTCTGCCCGGATTATATGAAAACTACGGCACGGAAAATCAAAAAGAAATCTGGGCTCAGAAAAAGACAATTCCGAAATTAATCGGAGTTATAGCGCCGGTTGCATTGCTTTTGCCTGCGTTGCTTATTCCCGGCAGCGGAGAAATCTGCGGAAAAACAGCCGCCCGCATATTCAATAAACTGTTTGAATTCAGCAAAGGCACATACGATTATGAAACACGCAGTCAGGTACCGAGTGAAGCGAGTCTGACTTACTACAATGAAAACGGCCTGAGCTTTATAGACAAAAAGTTAAGTAAAGAATTAGGCGAAAAACAGGGAACGGATAATGTATTCACATTCGCTTATGACTGGCGTGATAATGTGATTGATACTGTTGAAGATCTTAATACATTTATTAACGGCGTACTTGAATATACCGGGAAATCAAAAGTCAATCTTTTCGGTCTGAGTTTCGGCGGGCTTGTCGCGGGAAAATATCTCAGCAAATACGGAACTAACGGAAAAGTTAATAACGCGGTTCTCGATGTTCCGGCACTTTGCGGCACGGAAGCAATCGGACACTTTTTCGAAAACCCGGATTTGCAGTTCAATACGGCTCTCAATTTCCTCGGTGATATGCTTGGATTAAATACTAATATCAAAAAACTTTATATGCTGCCCGAGATTAACAATGCAATTAAAACATTTGCCGGATGTACTGCAGATATTACTCTTTCGTGGGGCAGTTTCTGGGATTTGATGAAGACCGAAGATTATGAAAAAATGAAAGCCGCTTATCCCAGTACTTCTGCCGAAATATTCAGGAATAGCGACGAACTTCATTATGAAATAATGCCGCATTATAAAGAGAATTTTGCCCGGTGCATAGAAAACGGAACAAATATCTCGATTATTTCCGATTATACCGATTACCCGACAATATTCGGCGGAAACGAAAGAGGGGATATCCTGATTGAAACTTATCTTGAAACCGGCGCATGTGTGGCTACGGTAAATGAAAAACTCGGCGATAATTACAGTCAGGCGTGTGAGTGCTGTGGTAAAAAACATATTTCCGGTGACGGAATTATAGACGCTTCGTGTTCGTTCCTTCCCGACAATACCTGGTTTATAAAGAATCATTATCACGGCACTTATGATAAGGATGAAACAACATTTTCACTTATTGTTGAACTGTTGCTTACTGATAATGAAATGAACGTCTTTTCGGATCTCCGTTATCCGCAGTTTATACTCTGATTAGCGCAGAAATACTCTTAATAAAAAATTTAATGCGGCAACCGGAAACGGTTGCCGCATATTTTTATATATTTTGGATTGAAAAAATTATATACCGAAGTAATCGGCTACTATATAAAGTAAGCACAATACTTGGAATGACCTTAAAACCGATTCTGGACAGCCTGTGGACTTGGGGAGAGGAATACAAAGCGAGATATGCAAAATAATCGCCTTCAAAACGAAGGCGATTATTTATACAATCCCGACAAATCCCGATTTGTTGATTTGATTATAATACAATGATTCATCAATAATGCGCTGCGCCGCACTCGCAATACCGGTTTATTCCAAACAATCTGCAGAAGAATTTTGCTATATTCCAGATGAATTTCATGAACCCGTTTTCGGAGTGGCATATATGATTGCATACTGTGCCGGTAACCTTGCCGCATTTATCGCATCTGCCGTCGCCGTTATTGTCGGCGTGTCCGGTCGCAGGTATTGTTTCACCGCATATCGAGCAGACTGCCGATGATGTGCAGGAGGGTTTGTTGACGCTCTGCTTATGGTCGCAGGGCGCGGGCTTTTCGGGAGCGTTTTCATCCGTAAGAATAAAGTCTTTGAATACGGCGGAAAAATCCGCGGTCCCGCTGTTGCCGATTGCAAGATAAATATCAGTCATTCCGGCAATATTCGTTCCGGTGAGATCAAATGTGAACGAAAAGGTATTCCATTCGCCCGTGAGCGGCAAGGGCTTTTCAATATAACCGTATTCCGAAGGCGCGCACGCGAGAACAACCCGGGCGCTCTGATTTGTTCCGCCTGCTGTTTTTGCGCTGAATGTAAGTTTATATACGCTGCCGCCGTTTCGCTTGATTTCGTCGGTTATAAAGCGTTTCATACCGGCGCGCGAATATTTCGAGGGGACATCCACCCTGTAAACGGTTTTTCCGCTGTCGGTATAAGCGCTGAGGTCCGTTTCGTAGCAGGTCATTTCAGTCCAGCGGCTGAAGAAACCGGTGCTATCGGTCAGGAGATTATCGGACCTGTATGCGGGCTTTTCAATATGAATAACGCCTGAAGCGCTGTCATATTCCGCAGAAGCACCGTAAGCGCTGAGATTGTTCAGCTTGACATATCTTTTGCCGTCAACGGTAACGATGCCTGATTTTTCACCGGTTCCGAGCTTCTGAAGAATTTCCGCAGGCAGAAGGATACTGTCTTCATAATAGACCGGGCAGTATGAAAGAAATGTTTCGCTGCCACCGATAAAAATCTTGTAAGGGAAAAAATAATCCGCGTTATAACTGACCGGTGACGGGTTGATTCCGCCGCCGTCGGACACCGTGAAAGTCAGCTGAGCGGCTCCTTCGGGAATACTATAGCCGAGCTGAGCCCGGGAACCGACGGGATTTCCGTCAATAAACAGATTTTCAAAACCGATATTGTATCCCGAGGACGGATACTCTTCATTTTCAGCACCGATTATTACCGCGGTGCCGTCCGAAGGCTCAGTAATGTAAGGCGTGCCGCGCGGAGCGGTTATCGAGACTTTTTTAAAGGTGAAATTCTTTTGCGGAGCGCCTTGATTATTTGAACAGAAAAGCCAGGGCAGAGTCGTAACATCGGTGCAGTCAAGTCCGTCGAAAACAATGCCGTCAATCGCCGAGCCGTCGCCCGACGCGCCGTACCAATTATTGACACAGCCCTCGTCACAGCGGAAAACATAAGAATCGCGGAAAGTCACCGTGCCCTGAATACTGCTTTGCGGGAAAAACGCCGCGCAGGTGGAACCTATGACATTATTCTCAAATACGCTTCCGCCGCAGTTTCCGCCGAAAACCACGGCGTTATCACCGGGATATATATAATTGCCTTCAGCT
>JAEEGL016763873.1_pt1 | contig 46474 bp, 40 predicted proteins | sample 9134231 | NCBI WGS metagenome assembly JAEEGL01 (sample SAMN16246548, study PRJNA631951) | gut metagenome | biome: gut microbiome; feature: rumen; material: fiber-attached | host: Bos | place: Iran: Karaj | collected 2018-10
AAAATTTTCCCCAAGCATAAGCAAGTGATGTTTTACCTGTACCAGAGATACCTTGTAAGATTACAAGTTTAGTACTTGCTAATGCTGAAATAAATAATCTAATCATTTCAGTCTTATAATAAAGTCTTAATTGACTAGCTGCAAAGTTTCTAAATAATTCTACTAGCTCTGGTAGTTCAAAACTATTTCCATAATCTTGTATCTTATAATCAGCATACCTAATATCAACATCATGTAATTTAGCAAATCTTATAGCTGTATTAGTATCGATTTCTTCTTCACCATCAGCATTTTCTCCATCTTCTGAGTCTCCAGAACCTCCACCAGCAACTGCAATAGTAGATGATTCAGTAGGCTTAAGACCTAGCTGAGAAACCTTCATCGCAAGTATTTCCTCTTTTTCTTGTACAAGAGTTGCTACTTTATGATTAAGTTCTGAAATTTCTTCAAGCATACTTTCCTGCTCTACAATTGTTTTTCTAAACTTAAGAACTTTCTTAATAATTACAACAATCAATAAAACAAATAAACCAATAAGAATTAATAACAGTAAAGCTGATATTCCAAACAATACCCACTCACTAATATTAAAGTCACCCTTATAGTTTTTAGCTATTCTAATATAACTTTTGAAATTAAATATCTTACCAATTCCATCAAATAAACCATTAAATATAGCTATAAAACCTGAAAAGAATTGAGATAATATCTCATAAAAATATCTTAAAAAGGTCTTCATACCACACCTCACTTACACTGTTATTATATTTGTTTTAATTACATCTTTACTATTAATAATAATATCATAATAATTATACTTTTTACTAACTAAAATGTTAGAAAATAAGAATAAATCTTCAAAATCAGTATTATATGATTCATCTAACTCTAATGATATACTATAACCATCTGTAATTAACTGTCTTATATATCTTTTATATTTTTTATAGTCCTTATAATAAATTTTAAGACTAATCTTCTCTTTTAATAATTCATCATCTAAAGCTTTTAAAAATCTCATTATTTTCTTAGACTTTTCAAATAAAGATGCAGGAAAATTAATAACATAATTATTTGAAAAATTAAGTGAAATTACTTCTGATAATATTTTAGAAGTAAGCATTATTAATGTTAAATAAATTCTATTTTCTAAAACAACTTCAGAATTATAAGCTTTCTCAATAGCAAATTCACTATATAACTTAGATATATTACATCTATTTCCTAAATCTATATTATATAAGTGATCTTGATATTTTTTTCCCTTTAAATAAAATTCATCAGTATTAAATATCTTAAAGAAATCAATCTTTTTACCAATATAGTTTTTAACAATAGAAGTTAACTTCTTCTTAGATTCTACTGTAAACTTAAGAGATACATTTTCATCACTAAATAATGCCTTAAGTAAAATATTAATATCATTAAAATGATTACACCCATCAATGAATAAAACATAACTAAATAATGCAAATATATCTTTAATTAAGTCTTTTTTCTTTTCATGAGTGCTCATTAATTCCTTAGCAACACTATTTAATTCCTTATTGAGTATTTGTGTAAAATTATTACCATCTACACTATACTTATTATAATATCTTACATCTATATACTTTTCTATAAAAGGTCTTACTAAATCTTTATCATACTTACTACCAAGTATCTCTTTGTAATAGTCAGTAAGGAAATTATCAACAAATTTTATATATTCAATAAAAATACAATCCATAATTCCTCCTATATCGCAGAGAATGATACTATCGGCGTATTAGTTACAAACGGATAAGTATAGTTCTCAGTACTATCTTTTTTATAAAATCTAATATCCATACTCGTCATAACATCTACTTTAAAGGTAATCGTACTAATATAATCAATATTATTATACCTAGTTGTAGTATAAGTTGCTGTTTTCATAATATCACTAGTAGTATCAAGTATTACTTCTGATGGATCAAAAGTAAGAGTAACTAAAGCAGAAGCACAATTTGCTTTATCTGCAGAACTAAGCGCAAGATATTCACTAGTAGTTAATACCTCACCAGCCGTATGATTACCAAAAGGAGTAATAACTTTATAGGTATCTTGAGCATTAGTTATTTTAAATACCATATAAGCAGAACCAACACTATCTGTAATTTCATAATTAATACCTCTTGTACCAACAGTAATTACAAATGTGGCACTAAGAGTTTTAACATATGGACTACTAGATGTAGCAGTAACTGTTACTGAAGTGCTTTCATTATCATTAAAAACTCTTCTTGGATTAACTGTTAAAGTTAAGTTATCTGTTTTTTCTGCTCTTTGAATAACTCCACTATTTGCATTTAAAGTACAGTTAACACTAGTAGTATCACAAGTAGTTGTTAAAGAGTATACAATATCAGCATCTGATGTAAGAATATTATTCTTATGATTATTTAATTGGAATTGAATCTCGATTGCACCAACACCACCCCAGTTATTAATACCATAAGTAGTTCCCCCATATGCTAACTTATCGCTATTAAAGAAAAAGTTATTAGCTTCCATAATATAATTTCTAATGTTTTGAGTAACATATCTACTAAAAGCAATTCCGATTGGCGAAATAAAAAATAACATTAAAAGAACTATACCAATAATTGCTAACTTTTTCTTACTCATCGCCTATTCTCCAATCATAAAAATTATAGCATAATAAAAAAGATTATGCAACTTGAGAAGCATCAATTATTATTGAAAATAACTCAATAACTCCTTGATACAAATCAGGATAATCTTTATAACTTGCAGGGAATACAACTTTAAGTGTATATTCATCAACTTGATTAGAATTATGAGTAAAATGATAAGTGGCATTATCAGTAAAAACTTTATAAAAAACACTATCATCATCTTGCCTTGTAGTAGTAGAATCAATAATATTAGTATAAGTACCATTAAACGACTGATTCCTAATTATTTCATACGATAAAGGCAAATTTGTTGTGGTTTCAAACTTAATATTATAATCTAAATCAACCTTGGTTCTTTTATTATTTTTATAATTTGCTACATAAAATGTGAAATAAAATGGATTAGTTCTAGGCTCCAGACCTGTAAGGGAAATAGTATTCTCATAAGTACCTTGATCTATTACAAAAAATGCAACATTTGCATTTGCATTTAAATCAACATTAGATTCATATCTAGTATAGGTATTACCAAATATATTTACAATAACTGCAATAGATGCGAATATAAATATAATCTTACCAACAAATAAGAATCTTTTCTTATCAAATTTCTTAAAGAAACTATCCATCTTACTCCTCATTCATCTTATCATCTATTCTCTTTTGTAATTCATTTAAATCTAGTCTAACTGTATAATTTAAGAAATCCTTCTCTTTTTTATCAAGTTTAACTTCTTCTCCTTCTTTAATCATATCAGTCTTTTTATATAGCTCTACAATCTCTTTATCACTCATTTTAGGACTGTCTTCTAAAGTTTTAACTTCTTCAAACTTAACATCCTTTTTCTCCACTTTATCTATTAATTTTATTAATTGTTTCTTTTGAATACCTTTATATGAAAATGCAAAATCAAATAACATTAAAGTAATAAATATCATAATTATAATTTTAGGACTAGAAAACACTCTTTGCCATATACCAGCTTGAGGTAAAATCTTAACAACTTTACCTACAACTTGACTAATTTCAATAGCAACATCCTTAGTATTATTTGCATCTCCCTTAGTAACAATAGTATCCCCTCTTTTAGAAACAATTCTATGTGTTACATATTCTTTTTCACTTTTAAAAGTTACTATATCTTTTACATTATAATTGTCTTGTTTTCTAACAATTATTATATCATTTTGTTTGATAACTGGTTCCATACTACCAGTTTCAACCCTGAAAATTGAGTAGCCAAAAAAATCAAAATATTCTTTATCAGTAAACAACATTTTAACTTTGCAAAAAATAATTAAAACCAATATTATAAATATAATAATGGTTAAAATATCAACAATAGTTTTAAGAATATTCTTAACTTTCTTTGCCACCTTTTTATTCTCCCTTTTTATCCTGTATATTCAACTAATGTTTCACCTAGATATTGTTTAGCATGAAATTTAATTGGAATTGTAAGTAAACTATCTTCTACCTTACCAAGTTCTGTATCACTTTCATTATAAGCTGCTACATCATTCCATGTAACATATATTCTAACTGTTCTTGTTTCATTATTATTAATTGAAGCAAGACTAATAATTCCACTATATTTATACTCATCAGTTCTAGTAACTGTATGTGCAGAATCATCCAGTCTAAATGAAATATTATCATCGTAATCAGCTTCATCTAAATTCAAATCTATAGTATATAGTACAGCAACATCACAATCAGTAGCATCAACAGTTAGATCAAAATATGCAGTTCCACCAGGTGCTATATAACCACTTTCTACTCTTGGATTAGATGTGTAAACAAAGCTATTAATATTAATAGCTTCATTTTCTGTACTAGTAATTGTTTCATTATTAACCTTAATAACCCACTTACCTACATCATTATTAACAACACCCTGTGCATCTGTTTCAAACAAAGCTAGTGTATTATTAAAAATAATGAAAGTAAGAAAGAAAAGTATAACAACTAACAACCATAAAATTATATGAGTTTTATTCCTCATGACGATCGCTTTTAGCCTCTTCTATAATTGAGTAAACTTCATATACAATAGCAAATATTGTTGGGAAAATTACTAAGAACATAAATCCCCATTTAGATTCAAATATAGATAAAATAAGCCCCCACTTATGGTATACTTTTGCACCATTAGCTAGTCCCATCATTTTAGAATGAGCTACTATATCTTTTTCACCAAAATAATATGATGCTTCAGCATGATCAGCAGTAACAATCTTAGTTATTTTTCCATAGTTAATAAATACAGAATCTGCAGGATTTTCTAGATAGAAAAATGCATAATCTCCAACTTTATAATTCTTTTCTGTTACTCTTTTAGTAATAACTAAATCATCCTCTAAAAAAGTTGGCTCTAATCTATCACTATCAATAATAAATAAAGAATGATTACCTATCTCACTTACTCCATAATCATTAAGAGATATCAAACATATAGTTGCACCAATAGCAAATAATACCCATACTGATATCACTAAACCTTTTAAAAACCCAAATACTTTACTCATAAAAACCTCACTTTATCATAAATTAATTATAATATTTTATATTATATTAGTCAATTTTTTTAATTAATTCAGAAGAATCTAACATAAACTTAATTCCTTCTAAATCAAGTTTTAATTTATCAACATCAAAGTATAAAATACACTTATCAACATTAGAAATAAACTTATCAATAGAATCTAAACTTAAATTTTCTGGACTAATTTTTATTTCATTTAAACTATATTTATCCATTACTATTTTATCTAATTCTTTATTTTCAGATATTCTAATATTATCAATAATATCTACATAATTATCATAAATATATTTCTGTAATTCGTTTAATTTATCTTTAATTTCAGCAACTGTAATTTCAGCATTGCTCTTCTTAAGCAAATCTACAAAATAGCAAAAATTATATGAAGTTAACTTAAATATATCATAATAATTTGTTTCCTCATTAACATATTTAAATATAGTATCTTTTATCTTTAAACTGTCTATTTCTTCATAATCTTTTATTAATTCTTCAAGTAATTTATACTTCTCAGTTTCAATTTCAATTATTTTTTGAGCACTAGGTTTAAAGAAACCAGTTTTATTAATTTTCTTGTTCATTCCAAGAATTGTCTTCTCTTTTTTAGCTATTTCCTTTAATTTGTTTGCAAGTAAATCTTTATATTCTGTTTTGTGTTCATATAAAGATTTAAAATCTTTAATAACAAATTCAAATCTTTTAAATTCTTTATATTCATCTAAAGATTTTCTTAATCTAACTACATTTTCATAGTTTCTACTATTATCAATGTTAACAAATATACTTGACATTAATTCAGATTTTCTTCCTTCATTTAGGAACTCATTAACATCAAAATCTCCATTAACAAATAAATTGTAGTTAATTCTTTCACTCTCATGTTTATTCTTTTCAACTGCCATTATTTTATTCTTATGTTCATGAATAAACCTACTAAATTCAAAATTTACAAACTTATTTTTAAAATAATCATTTAATTTATTTTCATTTTTGTAATAAATAGTTCTGAAATTTAACTCAATATGTTTTAAAATATCAGAATCTTTCCAGTAAATATCATTAAATAAGTCTTCAATATTCTCCTTAGAAGTTAACAATGCTTTAATATATTCATGTACATATTTAGTTAATGTAAAGTCTTCAGATGTAAGAACTACTCCTGCAGAATCAAAACTCTTAATAATATTTGTTAATATCTTGTTAACTTCATCAATATTATTATTTGAATGATGAAGAGCATAAAACAAATTATCAAGATTTAATTTTTCACTGCTTCTAGCCCTTATATCAGATAATTTTATAGAATCATAATCTATAGAAGTATCTATTTCTTCAAAACTATAATTCTCATATCTACTTTTAACTTTTTCATTCCTTCTGTTAATCTCTTCTTTTGTCTTTTGTAAAAGATATTTATACTTATTTATACTATCATCCAAATAAGACTCATACTTTTCAAGATTCTTCTTTGTTTTTTTAGGAAGGATATCTAAGGTAGAATTAATTTTCTCAATATCTGCATTTAATTTATCAATCATTGCTATCTTCCTCCTTGCGCTTCTCTAAACTTTTAATAAATTCATTAATTATTTTATAAAAATCCAATAATTCTTTGTTAGTTAACTCTTTCATCTTATCATCCTTCCTATTTAATAATGAAATACTTCTCTACCGTTCCTATCGCGGAAGTATCATCGTATAGTATAAATACCATTTTATATGTTCCACTCATAAGGTTAGTTCCCGTTGTGAATGTTATATCAAATTCGTCTTCAGGATCATCACTAATCAAATATTCATTTGTATTTGAAGTCGATGTCAATTCATCAGTGAAATAATCAGCTGCATCTACAAGTGAATATGTAGTATCATCTATCGTTGCATAATTTCTTCTATATAATTGAAATCTTATATTTGGATCTTGAAGTCCTGAATTATATTTTATAGTATATCCAATAGAATTGCTATCATTTTCGTTCTTTCCTGTATCTTTATTGATACTCATCTCTTCTGCTGTAGTAGTAACATCTAAACCATAAATCTCATTTACAATTTCAATGTCAAAATCAATGTAATCAGAAGATTCTAAACCATAATAGATACCATCAGGAGAACCAAATGATTCAATTCTAAGTTTATAATGTCCAGATGCGATTGCTGATGTACCTGTATTAATTATAATCCATTTTTCAGCATCATCAACCTTATCTGCAATTTTAATTCTTGTTGTACCATCAATATTAGGGTCATACCTAACTTCATCAATTATATAGTATAAACCTAAAAGTGTAGTACCAGTAACAACATTACCTTCTGAATTAATAAGTGATATTTTAATACCAAGCTTAGAATCAAAGTAATGTGTATCATATATATCTTGTGACCCTACTACTCCTTGTGTATAGTCGATTTGAATATCTGCAGTAAATGTGTCACCATTATATATTTTATTTGCACTAATATTACCATCCATTTCAATAACAGCATCACTATCAGCATAAATATTATAAGTTAATGAATCATGTTGTGGTGCAAATACACTATATATTGTAGCATCATTTGAATTACGCATTTCAAGTAAAAGTTTATTTTGTAATTGATTAGCATTTATTTGCGTATCTCCAAAGTCAACTATAAATATAAATTCTTCGTTAGCAAATTGATTTGTAGAATCATAATATAATGCATTTTTAGCAGCATCATCATAATATACCCCACTATTTTCAGCACCCATTGCTTCAAACATAGATACATTATACGATACTTCACCAACATTTTGAAATTCAGTTTGCGCTCGGGCGAGCTCAGCCGCGTCTATAACTTTATAATAGTATTCTGGTGTATTTTTACTTAAGTCTATCATTGTAATTTTAGTATTTAATGGGAATACAAATGTTGAAACTAAAGTTCTATGATATCCTGTTTTATAAATATCTGTACCAGTTTTAAATAATGAATAGAATGCACTAATTGAAGATGTTGATGAAATGTTAGTTGTAGTAGATGTAAATAATTCATATTTACGTCCTGGTGTCATTGCACCTTCATAATTATTTGAATCAATTAAGATTCTACTCAAATGAAGTGTAATAATAAGTCTCTTAGTTTCCTTATCTAAGGCATTAATTTGTCTAATTGACATTAATTGAATTCTTACAGTACCCATTTGACCAGCAGAAGCTATGTTCTTTGAGTGGTGCAAATAGATAAGTAATGTTGGAGCACCATTAGTATTACCTTTAACATATGAATCAGTTCCAATTACTGGATTATCTGGATCAGTTAAGAATGATGTTTGACCATTATTTAACCAACCAGTATTACTTGTTTCTACTGAAATACCCATAACATTATCAGCTTCTGTTGAAGTATCTGCAATCTTTTTAACATCAGTTTTATTAACAAGTGATACACCAGCAGCAATTTCACTATAATCAAAACCAAGTATTGAGAAAGTGGTATTTGGTCTTGTAAAGTCTCTTAGTGAAAGCTCAGATGTACCTAATGTAGAATATCTAGATGCTGTTAAATCAAGTTCATACTCGATAACACCTGCACCAATTATCCACATGTATAATGGACCAGTTGGAGGTGTTGGTGTTATATAATCTACATCATATTTTTGAGTTTCTTCATTTGCAAAATTAGAATAGAAACCATCTACTTCAATATTATGATTATTCTTGTGGAATCCAGCAACATATGATGTAACATTATCAAATACTTTTGACCAATCAACATTATCTCCAGCAGTTTCATCACCATAAATACCAACATTTACAGTACCATTACCATTATACTTAAACATTCCGAAGAATGTCATACCATAAACGTCTCCCATATCGGTTGCACTTTGGTCTTTAGCAATATCTAAGTGCTTTCCTGCAAATATATATAATCTATTATCAGCACTTTTTGTAACAGCACCTGTATTTTCATTAAATGTTACTGTAGCATAATTACCAGCAGAATCTAAACTCTTAAATACTTTTAGCAAGTTTGCTCCATTTTCTAAGAAAACAGTTGCTCCATTCTTTAAGTCAACTTCATCAACTCTTGAGAATGTAAATAATATATCACTAAAATCATTAGTTCTATCTGTTGCACCCTGTAAAACAATTGCTGAGTTATCAATTTCACAAAGATTAGCTCTTTGAATTGAAACGTTATACTTTGGATTAGCTCTAGTTCCATAGTTTTTAATGTATATATAACTATCTCCTTCACTAGATGAAGCATTACCACTACCAAATATAGAACCATCTATATCAAAGTTATTATAATTTAATCCATTAATGTTTACTTCAACACCTTGAGTAACACTGATGAATGAGAAGTCGTATGATGATGAACCTGAAGCATTAGCTTCACCTCCACCAAACACAGTTCCACGAATGTGAACATCTCCTCTTGAAACATTAGTTCCTGTTTGAACATCTGCTCCAATATTAACATCAGTTGAACCAAACACTTTAGAAGTATTAGCTCCACCATATACGTTTCCATAAACTGTTCCACCTGCTATTTTAACACTTGCAAGTGAATTGTTGTTAACATCATTTCCAGTAGCAGCGGCATTCCCTCCACCAAATACTGAGCATGTACTGTAGTTAGAACAAGTACTAGTTCCAATTACAGAAGTACCACTTATTGTTATACTTGTATTTCCATGAACAACAGCAGTTGAACCATTACCACCAGCATAAGCACTTCCACCTACAGTAGCATTATGAATGATAACATTGGTATTCCCACCAACTTCTCCTTGATTTCCTCCACCATAGATATTATTTGGAACGCTTCCACCAAGTAACTTCAAGCTTGTATTTCCATTTACTTCAGCAGCATTTCCACCACCATATACATTAGTGGCACTTCCGCCATTTATAATAACATCAGTTGAATCCGTTTCAGCTTCATTTCCACCACCGTATACATTTGTTATAGTTGGTCCATTTATTAAAACGTGTGCATCTCCAGTTGTTCCTCCGGCATTATTTCCACCATATACACTTGTAATAGTACCAGAGTTAACAGTAACGTCGCTTTCACCTACATCACCTAACTGGTTAGAGCCTCCATAAACACTACCTATAGTCATATTAGACCCACCAACAGTTCCTATTGTTACTGTTGTACTATCAGCTCCTGCTTGATTTCCTCCACCAAATACATTAGTAATTGTACTTGATGCATTAGTAATAGTAACTATAGTATCTTCACAATCAGCTTCGTTTCCTCCACCATATACATTTGTTACATTACCATTAGAAATTGTTACATTTGTGTCTCCGCTTGTAGCTTCATTTCCTCCACCAAATACAGTTCCTACTGTTCCATTATTAACAGTAACGTGAGTAGTTGTTGTAGAACCTCCAGCGTTATTTCCTCCATACGCAGAACCAAATGTACCATTATTTATTGTTACATTAGAAGTAGTAACTGTACCAGATGTATTAGATCCACCAAATACATTAGTAGCATGTACGTTAGCAGAAGTAGATGTAATATTTGTTGTTGTAGCTCCAGCTTTATTACCACCACCATATATATTACCAATTGTTCCAGTATTTCCATTTAATGTAACAGTTGTTGTTGTACAAGCAGCTTCATTTCCACCACCATATATAGTAGTAATTGTACCATTATTTATTGTTACATTTGTTGTACCACTTGTGGCTTCGTTTCCTCCACCAAATACAGTTCCTACTGTTCCTCCACCTACTGTCACATGAGTAGTTATTGTAGAACCTCCGGCGTTATTTCCACCATATGCACTACCAACTACACCATTAGAAATTGTTACATATGAGTTAGCAACTGTACCAGATTGATTAGATCCGCCATAAACGTTTGTAGCTTTAGCATTAGCTCCGTTGAAAGTAACATGTGTTGTTGTTGCGCCCGCTTGATTTCCTCCACCATATACATTTGGTATTGGATTATTTGTATTAGTTAAGTTAGTAACTGTTACATTTGTTGTAGTTATTGCAACTAAGTTACCTCCTCCATACACAGCGGAAGTTACATTTCCACCAGTGATAGTTACATTACTCTCACCACAAGTACCACCTTCGTTATTTCCACCATATACAGTACCTGCGCTTCCACCACTAATTTTAACATCTGTTTCTAAAACTGTACCAGATTGATTAGATCCGCCATATAAATTAGTTACTGATCCACCTCTTAAAGATATATCAGTTTCATCTATAGATGTTTGATTTCCACCACCAAAAGCATTAACAATGCTTCCACCATCTATAGTAACTACTGCATCACCTTCAGGTTTACCAGCGGCATCAAATCCTCCATATACATTAGCAATAGTTCCATCATTTATATCAACAGTTATGTTTCCTTTTATATAAGGAGTAAATGTTGAGCTACCTTTAGCTCCTCCAAACACTGAATTAACAACAGTTCCTTTATTTACAGTGACTTTTACATGTTTATTATTAGAAGCAGCATCAGTTGCAGTTGCATTAACTGTTCCATAAGCACTACCTCCATAAACACTACCGTTTATTCTAGGTCCAGCAGTACTATTACCTATTGTTATATCTACATTTCCATCTACGAAAGTACCAGGATTTTGAGTGTTAGTATAACCTCCTTCTCCACCTCCATAGACATCTGTTGCAATAGTTCCACCAATAATATTTACAGTAGTACTTCCATAAACAGTACCTTTTGTTCTAGAACCTCCATAAACACTACCATTAACTGTTCCTCCAGTCATTTCGATTTCAATATTTACGGTATTTGGTCCTGTAACTACTTCATTCCACCAGTTTCCTGATGTTTCTCTCAAACATCCAGCACCATTATTATTTCCTCCGCCATAAACAGAGCCATTTATAGTTCCATCAAGTATCTTAATATTAGTTTCATATGTTTGATTTTGTCCATTTCTACCAGTTGCACCAAAATTTCCACCACCATAAACATTTCTATTTATAGTAGCTCCATCTATAATTACATTTGAGTTATTAACAGTACCAATTGCATTATATCCATTACGTCCATTTCCAATCCCAAATACACTACCCGCTTCACATTGAGATTTAGATTCAGTAGTATTTGCATTTACTATTGAAGGCTTACCAATAGTTGCATTTCCTCCAATGTAAACAAATGTATCTCCATCAACAGTACCTCTTTGGTCTGAGTCATTTCCTTGAACACCGTTAGAACCTCCGAATACTGAGTAATTTACCATTCCTCCAGTAACTTGAATAATCTTATTACAATAAGTAGCGGTTCTACCTGCACCACCTATAATTACATCAACACTTCCACCCTTCATATAAATGTAAGTGTCATTATATGCTTTATAAGTTTCTTGAGAAAGTGGTCCTCCTAAGAGATTATATATATACCCACCTTCAACAATTGCAAGTCTTCCTGTGTGGTGTGACCCTGAATTAAGTCCTCCTACATAAATACCTGCATAACAGTCATATTTGTTGCTTCCATATTTTCCACTCTTTATAGTAGAATGCATTCCAACGTCTGTTATACCACTTGCTCTAATAGCTCCTGACCAAGAACCTGCAAGTATATATCTAACTTCCATTTCAGAAGTTGTTTCTGGATCTTCTTCTGTTACTCTTGCATAATCACTACCAAATGTACCATAAGCATGAACATAATAGTTTGTATTAGTTCCAGAACCAATTGTCGTAAGTCCAATATCATTAAATACTCCAGACTCTACAATAAAAGTATAATTGCTTGTAGATGAAGTACTTGAACCAGCTCCACTTTGTCCAGAACCAATTGCATATCTGAATGTTGCACGGTTTGTAGCACTAGATGTAACATGTCTTCCAATCTTAGTATTGTAACTATTTCCTATGAAAGTTGCATTACCACTTGGTGTAGTTCCATCGCTTTGTAAACCAACATTAGAATATGTTCTCATATTTTCAATTCTAGTATCAGCATAACAGTTTAAAACCCTGTTGTTTAAATTTAAATATGAGTTATTTATATTATTTGAAACTCCATTTTGAGTAGTATTTGCTGCTGTTAAGGTAAATGGTTTATTCTCAGATGAACTCCATGCACCAGTTATATTTGCAGTCATTACAAGTACATTAGTATCTCTTGTAGTTTTATAATAATATATTTCATTTTCAATAACCACTTCAGGGTCATTATTAGAGTCATAATACTGAATAAGCTCATAGTAACCTGCCCCTGTTGAATTACCACTTGTAATTAATTCACCAGATGCATTATAGTAACCTACCACAGATGTTCCATTTGGAACATTTACTCTTCTATAATATCCAGCTATACATTCTCCAACAGGCACCTCTGACTCAAAAGATGTTGTTTCAGTTGGAGTATATGGTGTCATATTACCATTTACTAAATTATAGTACTGAGTAGTAGCACTATAACCTTCTGTTGGATGTGAATAATATGTACAAGTATATTCTTGACATCTACCAGACAATTGATTGCCATGTGAATCAAGCATTCCAGTTTGAAACCAACTACGATAACCAATTGTTTGTCTAATATAATAAGGGCTAACATCTTCATGATTAACAATAATTGCACTTACTGGATGGAATCCAGCAGAATCTAAGTTTCCAAATGACGCACCCCAAGATCCTGAATAATTATATATTTTTCCTTTATTCCAAACAGCATACAAATCAATAACTATATTCTCAGGAGTGCCATTATTAACAGTTACAGGAATTTTTAATTTTCTAACATATAAATCAGTATTTAAACTAATAGTCGCTCCTTCATAATCAGTAATCCAACCATTAAACGTTCTATTATATGGTCTTTTAGAAAAAGGATTATCAATCAAATCAATATTTACATAACCACTTTCTAAAGGATAAACTTTATAATAAACAAAATCTGTTTCAGCTTCACTATAAGATACATAACCAGTAAATTCATTGTTAATATCAGTTCCATGATAATTAAGTTGAACATAAACTAGATTATTATCACCATATCTATTTTTATTATTAGTAGTTGGTATATGTCCATCAGAAGAATATGTATAATTCATTCCGTAATAATAATTATAATCACTTTCATAATCATTAACATAAATTGTAGTTCCACTTTTGCCACTAGCATGGGCAGTTGGTGCTGATTTTCTAAGCATATTAGCTCTCTTCTTACCACCATCACTACCTAAGTTAACAATTCTAAATTGATTATTAGTAAGTTTCCAATTTAATGTTGAATTAGCACTTAATGTATCAATTATTGCTTTAGTAGAGTAATTTTCATAAAACATTAACTTACCTTTTTCAATATGATATCTATAAACATTAGCTTCATTAGTGATATTATCAGATAATTTTAAATTATCAGTAGTATATAAAATATTCTTAATATTAGCTTTATTATATTTAGCAATAAATACATAAGTTTCTTTTAAATTACTAATTCCATTAATATTAATATTTTCAAAAGTATTACCTTCAATATCATTAAGAACAAATAACGAAGATGTTACTTTACTCTTGTTTCCGTTATAATCAATTTCAATATCATTGATACTAATATTTTCAACAGTACTTTGTTTAACATCTTTAAATAAACTAATACTAATTGACTCTATATCATCATTGATTACTTCATCTTCTTTATTTTCTTCCTCTGTATTTTCTTTAGTTTCTTCCTTAGTTTCAACTTCCTCAGTTTTTTCTTCTTCCTTAGTTTCAGGTTCTTCATTTTTAATTTCTTCTGTTTTATTTTCTTGTTTAGGCTCTTCTTTTACTTCATCCTTAACTTCAGTTTTCTCTTCTTCCTTAGGAGTTTCACTTACATTAGGAGTATTAGTATCTTCATTACTTTTTGCTTCCTCAGTCTTACTTTCTTCTTCGGTTTTTTCTTCATCTTCATTTACAAGAGTAATATTATAATCATTTAAAGTAGCAGTAGTTTCTTCAACCTTTTCTTCTTCTTTAACAATCTTAGAAGCATCTACTCTAAACACTATATCAGTAAAGTTAATATTTCTAATATTAGCACTATATAAAGAATCAAATAAATTATAATTAACGATCTTACCCTCAGTATCAAAGTAATACTTACTAATAGTGAAATTAGAAATTGTATAACCATTACCATTTAATGATCCACTAAATGATTTTTCAAAATTAGCAAAAGAGAAATCATAACCATTTAAATCGATATTATTTGTTATTTCATAAAATTTATTAAAATACTCAGTATTGTCTTCCTGATTAATCAAAGTAAAGAAATATGCAAGCTGTCCACCATCTTCAATTATGTATGGATTTATAGCGCTCCCGTCTCCACCTTTAAACTTAGTTGCTACTTTTCCATCCCATATACTAGAAGTGGTTTTTTCAGTAAAAGTGTTGATAATAGTAAAAATGTTTACAGCAAAAAATAGAAGTACAAGTACTACTAAAAGTTTTCTATGTTTAAGTTTTTCTAAAACCTTTTTATACATCTATTATCCACTTTCCCATTTTATATAAAAATTATACCATATTATCTAAATAGAAACAACATTTTACGACAAATTTCAGCATAAAAAAACAACACTTTTTTGAGTGTTGTTTTAATAATTAAAATCTATTCATCATTATCAAGAGTTAATCCAAGTTTATAAGTTAAGAATGAACCAGATGCAGCGTTTTCACAGTCAATATCTTGACCTTCAACCCACATATATACTCTAAATTTAGTAACGCCTGGTTGTAATGTAAATACATCTAATAAATGTGCTTCAGCAGTACCTACAGCAGCACTTGTTCCTTTGTATGCAGCATAAGTAGTTCCAGCATTAGAATATGCAACATTAGTCTTATATACAGTAGGAACATCTTGGAAATATGTTGCGCTTGCAGTACCTCCTGGGTTTGTATTAACAAGTATAATTGGCCCATTTGGAGATTGGTTATTTGGAATTGCAGCTTTAACTCCTTTATAAGGAACATATGCAACACCTGATGCAGCTGCAGTTGTAGTTTGATTATAATATGTAGATGCATTATTAACACCAGATGCTTTGTGAGCATCATAGTTTGGTTCAATAACAATTGGTGTACCAGCTGTATTTAAAGCTTGATATGTAGCAGCTGATTGAAGTGTAGAAGAGTTATTACCTAAAGGTAAGAATGCATATCTAGCTGCATATTGTAACCCTTTATCATCTTCTCCAGTTGTTACAGTTACACCTGAACCATTTGTTAAATATATATGCTGAGCTTCTGAATCATCAAGTTTTAAGAAGATATCAAATGCTATGAAATCTCCTGTAGTTCCTGCAGCTTCTGTTGGCGTAGCAGATGCGCTTAGTGCCATAGCACCACCTTGTTCAGAATCACCTTCAACAACTCCCTTAAAGAAGTTTAATTTACCACTAGTTACTGTACCAGCAGTTGATACTGGTGCTAACTCACCTGGAAATTGGTTTGTATGTCCAGTATAACCAGTAGGTGATGTAATATCAGTATTTACGATTAATGTTTTCCAATCAGCACCATTAGTAGATATTTGCAAACCTGAAGATGCTGCGATTTGAACATTAATTGGATCAATTGCAACACTTCTGTTTGCAGTGAACCATGCATAAGTTGATGTTGATAACAATACAATTGTCAAAAACAATAGTAAAATCAACGATTTTAATCTGTTCTTCTTTTCTTTCTTATTTTTCTTTGCCACTTAAATCACTCCCATTTTTCTTAATTGAATCTTGTGTATGTTCTTCTCTTAGTGTCATGTGCAATCTCGCATGTCCACCAATTAAAGCATTTGTACATTCAGGATCATCTCCCTCAATCCAAACAACAACTGTTATTTTATCAAGGTCCTTTGCCTTCATGTCTTTTCTTTGTTCTAAAATTATTGTTCCATCTTCATCATTTCTGAATTTTGTAGTCTCAGGCTCTGCTTGTCCATCTATACTATTACCTTTAGCATAAACCGTTCTATCATCGTTTACATAAATCATAACTCTGATAGCCTCATCAGCATTCAAGATTACATCATCCATAGTGACAGAATACCAATAATTAATAGGCGTTTCACCTTTGTTTTCTATATAGAAGGTATATGCTATATAATTTTTTCCATTATGCGATCCCTCATGTTCAGTTATATCGCTTGGAAGCCACTTAATAGATATATTATCTAAAAATTGAACATCATCAGCTTTTAACCTTCTCTTTGGTGTTGGATCATTTAATGTTTCATACATAGCAAGTCCACTATATAACATTTCATTGTTCTCAAGTGAAACTACAAAGCTACCATCATTAAATAGTAATTTTAGTACAATATAGATTATTATAAGCAATAAGAGAAGCAAGAATAATGCAAGTCGTACGAACTTGCCAAGTCTCTTCCAATTCCTTATCTTATTGGCCTTAACTACTACATTATTAGCCATAAGTACTCCTCCAATGAATAGTAGTTACATATGATATACACCCTATCATATATATTCAATTATAATCAAATAAAAATAAAAAATCAATACAAATCGACAAAAAATAAAAAATTTTTTTAACAAAAAAAGAAAACTAATTTTTTCTTAGTTTTCCATACTTATTTTTTCTAAAGTTTGACTAATTATTTCGGGATTAATATTATTTATATCATAAAAATCATAACTGTTCATTTCATCAAACACCCTAGATTGATGAAGTAAAGTTTCATCTAAACCCAATTTTAAAATTTTTCTTACATCCTCATTAGAACTTTCAATAGTTCCATGAACATATACTTCAATAGTACTTTTTAGTATCATCAAATAATTAGTCATTAATAATTTATCATTCATTAGCTTTCTCCTTTAAAAAATCTTCTAATTTACAAAGCATTTTAGAATGTTTTTTAACTTCACCATCTATAAAACAAACTAAATCTTCATCTTCTAACTCTTCTAAAATTGAATTACATATACCTATAATATTTTCTTCATGCATATATGCATCTTCTAAATATAATAATTCTTTTTGTGTCATAATTCCTCCTTATAATTATGATGCACAAAAAAAGAGTATTTATTCATACTCTTCTTCACTTAAATATAAAGATGTATTACTATCTAAATAATAAACAAAACATTTATCTTCATCAAGAATCTTAATCCATATTTCTTTGCTTGTATTTTTAGAATTAGCCATAACTACATAATATACTTTCTCTACTTCTCCATCTACTAGAGCTTTAATTTCATTTAACTTAGTTTCATCTATTTCACTATCTTCAATATCATAAACTACAAATACCCCACTACTCTTTTCATCATTTAAAACTATGTCATATTTATTATCAAATAATTTGATTTTAACATTTTCTGCATACCAAGCACCATCTAATCCATCATTATATTCATCATATTTTTGAACTATTTCTTCTTTAATATCATCAACAATATTATCACCATACTTTATTCCAAAAGATATTAAAGATATTAATAACATACATGCTATTGTTGCAAATACAAGAGCAATAATATTTAATACCATACCTATTGTTCTTTCAGAAGTTTTCTCTTTTTGACATAATGCTAAAACAATACCAATTATTGGAAGAGGAAAAAATATAAACCCTCCTAAAAATGACATAACACCTATAACAATTGATATAATACCTAAACTATTATCAACATTTACAGTTTTACCACAATTAGCGCAAAACTTATCTCCTTTATTCATAGTTGAATTACAATTTCTACACTTCATATTATCACCAATACTATTATACTATATTTTTTAAAAAAATCTATGCTATAATTAAAATGGAGAGAAGAATATGATAGAAAAGATATTTAAATTAAAAGATAATAAAACAACAACTTCAAAAGAATTGATAGCTGCTCTTACAACATTTATGGCAATGAGCTATATAATATTTGTAAATCCACAAGTATTATCACAAACTGGTATGAACTACGAAGCAGTTTATGGAGCAACAATACTAGCTACAGTAGCAGCTACACTAATATTGGGTTTATATGCAAATGTTCCATATGCATCAAGTGCTGGTATTGGTCTTGGTAGTTTATTTGCATATACAATGTGTGGAAACCTAGGATATACTTGGCAGCAAGCTTTAGCAATAGTATGTATATGTGGAATATTAAATACCTTAATTACTATAACAAACTTAAGAAAAAAAATAATTGGAGCAATTCCAGAATTCTTACAAGAAGCAATTACGGTAGGAATTGGATTATTTATAACTTATGTTGGATTAATGAATGCAAACTTAATTGATTTTACAGCAACCTCTATAGAAAATGGATTTGCACAAAGTGTAATTCCACAAATAGCAGATATTACAAAACCACAAGTAGTGGTAAGTGTACTAGGACTAATATTTACTTCAATACTACTAGTTAAAAAAAGAAAAGCTGCTTACTTAAAAGGAATTATATTTGCTACACTAATAGGTATTCCTCTTGGAGTAACAAAAGCACCAAATTTTGCAAACTACACTATTCTTCCAAATATAACACCAACACTATTCAAACTAGATTTCTCTGGTTTACTAACTGCTAAAACAGGAATAGTAATGACACTAATAACAATATTTTCAGTAACTATGTCAGACTTATTTGATACAATTGGTATATTTATAGGAACTGGTAAAAAAGCAGGAATATTTAAAATAAACAAGCAAGGAGAAATGCCAAAAAAACTAGAAAAAGCAATGATAGCAGATTCAATTGGTAGTATATTTGGTTCACTCTTTGGTACAAGCAGTGTTACAACTTACTTAGAAAGCAGTGCTGGAATAGAAGCAGGTGGAAGAACTGGTCTTACATCTATATTTATTGCTTTATTCTTTATACTATCTTTGGTACTTTATCCATTTATTGAATGTGTTCCAATACAAGCAGTAGCTCCAGTACTAATACTAATTGGTGTATCAATGATTCAAAATATTGGTTCAATAGACTTTAAAGATTACCTAATTGCTATACCAGCATTCTTCTGTATAATACTAATGCCTTTTACATACTCAATCGCAACTGGTATAGAAATAGGATTTATATTCTATGCAGTATTAAATATATATACAAATAATCAAAATAAAGTATCACCAATAATATATATATTCTCACTACTATTTATTATTAAATATTTATTAGTTGGATTTTAAAAAAAGATATTTCAAAATATCTTTTTTATTTATCATTTAACTTATCTTCATATATAGAACTTAGCGCATCATAATAATTTTGTTTCTCATTATCTTTTAAAATATACTCTGTTATTTCATGAATATCTATATCAAGCAATGCCTTATCACTATCTATATCCATAAAATAATCATCATACATTCCACTATTATATTCTTCTAATAACTCATCAAAAGATTCAAAAAAGTAATCATCATATAAATTACGAGAAATCATAAAAGAACACATAGCACAAATAATATAAAACTCTTCTAAAGGATTATCAAAATCCTCTTTTTTTAAATCAGAATCAATAATATGATCATTAATATCAGAAATATTATCAACAGATATATTCTTATTCTTTTCATAATAACCAATTATTTCATTTTTCTTCTCTTTATATAATATATTTAACCTATTCATTTTATTCACCCTCTACATCAAACTTAATGTTATTTTCTTTTAAAAATTCAATTATTTTAACAGAAGATATAGCTACACCCAAATTAATAAATGGAGTAAAACTTACATGTTTATCATTAACCCCTCTTCTAACACTACCATCAATATCAAAATTTAAATCTAAATGTTTAGTCATAGATTGAATTCCATAAACAACTCCATCAGGAGAAAAAACAGGGCCACCACTTTGGCCTCTAATACCAGGAGTACTAGTTTCAAACATAGATATCACACCTTTTTCATCAGATATTAACCTAGTAACAATACCATCCATTGGAAACAATGGAAAATTGGAAGTAATCTTTTCTTTTAATACAATCTTACTTTCTTTATTAGAATATTCAAAATAATTATATTCAGGAAAAGCATAACCTAACTTACATAAACTTTGTCCTTGCTCTACCATAGATGTAGAAAATTTAGGATAATTATCACAATTTACTTTAAGCCCATTAAATTTAATAATAGCTAAATCTAAATATTCATGAAACTTTATTTCAACTTTCAAATCCCTACCAATATTAAAAGGAATGTGAATATTAGTAAGAACCGCACTATCTTTATTTAATTGATATTTGTTTTCTAACTCTTTTTTATTTAATACTTTTTTATCTTTTAAAATATCCTTATATTTCTTAGCAAGCACATCACTATTAACAAACTCAAAAGCTATATGTTTACAAGTTAAAATATCTCCATTTTCATTTAAAATCATCATTGTTCCAATTGCATGTTCTATATCAAGTGAATCATAATACTTAATACCCTCAAGAAAAGGAAATAAATACTTAGAATTTTTTTTAATTGCTTTTCTATACATAAACAAACCTCAAAAGTATTATAACATAAAAAAGCATTTTAATTTCCTAAAATGCTTTCATTAACTGTTAGTACTATATATCCCCTCTGAAAACATAACAGTATGTGCTGGCATTATAGTAACATTTTACTTTTTTAAATCAATCTACTATCTCTTTTAAATGTATCACTGTTCTTTTATTAGTATCTCTATAACAAGTGGATAATGTAAGAATATTATCATTAGTATTTAAATCCAATTTGTAGTCAATATTACTTCTATATTTAATAACATCTAAAAACAAACTAAACTTTTCATCACTTTCAAAATAAACAGTATTATAATACTCTTCACTATCAATAACGTAAGAAGATACTATTTTGTATTTATGTACTCCATCTTCTTTAATTAATGTAATTAAACTATCTTTATATGTACTTTTAAGTAATAAACTTAGATTACCAAACATAGAATTATCTTTCATATTATGCCCATAAATTACTATATTTTTATCACTACCATCCAACTTATTTCTATAATCCATAAATATCCATCCACTACCACTATACTCTTTATTAAAGTTATGATTTAAATAATATTTATTATCTTTTGCTTTTAAAACAACATATTTTAAATCAATACTATTTATTATTAAATAACAGGTTGTATCACTATTCATACTTTTTAAAATATCAAAATTAACCAAATATTCACTTTCACGAACTGGTATTATATACTTTGAAGTTATATTAGTAATCTTTTTATTTTTAAAACTATTATTAACATACAACACTATTCTAATAAAACTAATAACAAACATAATAAAAGTTATAATAGACAAAACTCTTTTCATTAAAAACACCTCACAAAAAAGAACACTATAAAGTGTTCCATCTACCATAACTTCTAAATATATTATATCACTTATTATTATCTTTTTCTAAGTCTATTTTTATTTTTTTCTTGTTTTTTAACTCTTTTAACAATCTTTCTTACTTCATCATAATATTCTTCACTTGGAGGACTATCGCTTCTGTTAAGTTCTAAAAATAGATTGTTTAAATCTTTATAATCTTGATAATAATTATCTTCTAAATAATGAATGAAAGCGTGTGATGTTTTAGTAAGTAATGCATAATTACTCTTACCATTTTCTCCACCCTTTTCTTTTTTTACAATATGATGACGTGTTAATTGTTCAATAGAATAAATTGGTTCTCCTAACCAATCTTTTTCATATGTATTATATATTCTAGCCATAAAAGCTATATCACTTTTAACTTCTGCCTTCATATAACCTCTTAGTTAAACCAATTATCAATATTAAAATCAAAATCTCCAAAATTATCTTTTATTTCATCAATCTTTTTACTATCAATATTAGTTATATTTTCTAATTTATCTCTATATGATTTTACATATGAATAAGCTTTATATAACATAATTGTAAATGCAATTATAAAGATTAAATAAAAACATATACTAATAATACTCATTATTTTTCTACGTTTTTCTATTTTTTCTAGCCTTAGAATTCTTTGTTCTAACTCATTAATCTTTTCGTTATTATCCATAATACACCTCAATTATTATTATAACATACTTTAATACTTTTATAAAAACATAAAAGAGTTATTGCAAGTAACGTATGATATATACAATTGTGATTAAAAGTATAAATAGATGCTTTACTAAAAACAACTACACCACCAATAAATTGGATAACAAATCCTATAATAAGCCATTTGTCACTTTTATATAGTCCTTTTATTATGTAGTAAAAACTAACAAGTACGATTATAAGAGCGTAAATAGTGAATGTAAATAAATAGTCCATTTCTAAAATCATTTGTATTAATAATAATACAGAAACTAACAAAGATAATACAGTAACTGTAACAGCTTTACTCTTCATAAATATACCAAGTAATGTATTAGCTGTAACTGAAAAAAACAATACCATTACTACCCAAATTAAATCCATCATTTTACTACTTAAAACTATACCATGAGCTACTGTTCCAAGAAAAGAACAAATGCCCATTAATAAAAAGAAAAATTTCCATAATTTATTTTCCGTTATTCTAAGATAACAATATAAACAAACCACAAATATTAATGCATCTGTTAATGCAGTTAGTAATTCAATACCACTTGTAATCATAAACCCTCCTAATAATAATATAATAACAAAAAAAATAAGAAAAGTATAACTTTTCTTATTCAACAGTTACTGATTTTGCTAGATTTCTAGGCTTATCTACATCAAGTCCTTTTGCTACTGTTATATAATATGCAAGTAACTGTAAAGGTATAACACTAAGTGATGGATAAAAATAATTATCAGTAGAAGGAATGACTATTTTATCATTAGTAGCATTATCTGAAATATCAATATTTTGTGGGACAATACTAATAATATATCCTCCTCTTGATTTAACTTCTATTAAATTACTAATAGTTTTTTCATAAATATTACTTTGTGTAACTATTCCTATTACTAAAGTATTATCTTCAATTAAACTAATTGTTCCATGTTTAAGTTCACCAGCAGCATATGCTTCACTATGTATATAGCTAACCTCTTTTAATTTTAAACTACCTTCTAAACTAATTGCATAATCAAGTCCTCTACCAATATAAAATGCATCTTTAATATTAGAAAACTTACTTGCTAACTTTTGTATTTTTTTAGTGGATTTATCTAATATTAAATCTACTTTTTCAGGTAATAATTTAATCTCATCAATTAATCTTGTATATTCTTCTTTATTAATTTTTTTCTTTAAATAAGCCATTTTAATAGCAAGTAAATAACACACTATTAATTGAGTAGAAAAAGCTTTTGTTGTTGCTACTGATATTTCAGGACCAGCTAGTGTATATAGTACAATATCTGCTTCACGAGCAATTGAAGAAGCAACTACATTAACAATAGCAAGAGTTTTAATACCTTGCTTTTTAGCTTCCCTTAGTGCTGCAAGTGAATCGGCTGTTTCACCAGATTGGCTAATTATTACTACAAGTCCATCTTTATCAAGTATTGGATTTCTATATCTAAATTCTGATGCAATATCTACTTTAACAGGTACTCTTGAGAGTCCTTCAAATACGTATGAAGCACATACTCCAACATGATATGCGCTACCACAAGCAACTATATATATATTGCTTACTCCTTTTAATATTTCATCATCAATAGAGAATTCTATTTTATTATTATTTACAAAAGAATTAATAGTTTTATTAATAACATCACTTTGTTCATTAATCTCTTTAATCATAAAGTGTTCATATCCGTCTTTTCTAGCTACACTTATATCCCATTTTATTTCTTTTAATTCTTTTTTAATTTCATCACCATTTAAATCATAAAATATTACTTTATCTTTTTTAAGACATGCTGTTTCTAAATTATCAATATAATAAACATTTCTAGTATAATTTAGTATTGCTGGTACATCAGATGCTACATATACTCCATCATCATTAACTCCAATTACCATTGGAGATTCTTTTCTTGCAACCCATATTTCATCTTTATGATCTTTAAACATAACGGCGATTGCATAAGACCCCCTTACTCTAACCATTGTTCTATTAATTGCATCCATTGGACCCATTTTATATTTTTTATAATAATAATCTATTATATTAGCAAGTACTTCTGTATCAGTTTCACTGTAAAACTTATAACCATGTCTTTCTAATTTTAAAACTATCTCATGAAAGTTTTCTATTATACCATTATGAACCAAAGTTACATTACCATCATTTGATATATGAGGGTGTGCATTATTTTCACTTGGTTCTCCATGAGTAGCCCATCTAGTGTGTCCAATACCACACTTACCATTTAATTCTTCTTTTTCTAGTTTTTCCTTTAAATTAGCAATTTTACCTTTAGATTTAATTATTTTAATATCTTTATCTCTTATCGCTATACCTGCAGAATCATAACCTCTATATTCTAGCTTAGATAAACCATCTATTAAGATATCAACTGCTTTATTCTTACCATTGTAACCTACAATTCCACACATTTTTCCTCCATACAAAAAATTATATGTGATATATCCTCTGTTACAATCTTGATTTTGCTTTTTAAATATATCTAACGATTATATAAACCGTGATAACATCCGCCGAGTCTTTCGATAGTTATCATCCTCGTCAACCAAAGTGGTCCAGGCGCTAATGAAATAATACTCTCCTTTTTCCATATTTCATTTTACATATTAAGTATAAACTAAATACATATTTAAAGTCAAAATATTATGTAAACAAAAAAGTTCATATAAATGAACTATTTTAATGTAACACTATTAACTATTGCATCTCTTGATATATAACACTTATTAGTATCAATATCAGCCCTATCACCTGACTCATAATCATATATACTATAAGTTAATGAATAATAATAATTACTAGATTCAAATCCATAGCAATAATAAATACTATTTTCGCTTTCTATTTTAAGGAATAATACTTTACTTCCGTTAATTTCTATTTCTTCTATATCACTAACCTTATCATTTAGAGTAATAGTAAAACAGCCTTTAAACCACTTCTCTTTATCTTTATAAAGTGATTTTTTATAAGAATGAATAGATACATAAGAATATACATCATTTTCATCACAATTATAATATTTACTAAAAGAATTATCATCGTCAACTTCAAACTCATTTGGTATATTATAATCAATTTCAGAAAAATCTTCTTCACTATCATAATATTTATCAGCACAACCAACCACAAATAAACATAGCATTATTAAAACTAATAATTTCTTCATAACTACCTCTTTCCAAATATTAATGTTCCAACTCTAATATAACTTGCACCTTCTTCAATAGCGACTTTATAATCATTACTCATACCCATTGATAATATATCAAGTTTATATTTAGTTTTATAACTATTCATCTTTTTAAAATATATTCTGTTATTTTCAGCATTCTCTTGATATGGAGCAACACACATAAATCCAAGCAGATTAACATTATCAAGAGATCTCATATAACAAACTGCTTCATCTACTTCTTCGTCTTTAAAACCATATTTACTCTCTTCATTAGCAATATTAATCTCAATTAGAATATCACAAACAATACCCTTTTTACTAGCTTGTTTATTAATTTCATTTGCAAGTTTAATACTATCAACTGAATGTATTAGTTTTACTTTTCCAACTATATCTTTTACTTTATTAGTTTGTAAGTGCCCTATCATATGCCAATTAATATCACTAGGAAGCAGTGGAATTTTAGATAATAATTCTTGTACTTTATTTTCTCCAAAGTCTCTAATTCCTAAATCATAAACTTCACGTATCGCATCAATACTTTTAGTCTTACTAACAGCAATCAAAGTACAATTATTTTCACACTTATTCAAAATTTCATTAACAGCTTCTATCATAATACTTCCCACACTACCTTGTTCTATTAAACTCTTCTTGATGTTTTCTTTTTAGCATTTTATCAATAGTTTCAATTAATGAATTATTATTTATACTATTATTATACATATCTTTAATTGTTTCTATTTTAATATTCTTTACTTCTTCACTTAAATTTTTATCATTTTTTATTTGTATTATTTGATTATATACTCTTTTTACTTCAGGACTCATAAATAACAATTTTGTATTTTTTAATTTATTTTTTAATGATTCTTTATTATCATCAAACAACTTATTAACAACACTTAAATGGTTATTTAAGTCCTCATTATTAACCTCTTTATTTAAAGCAATTGACTCATATAAATTATCATAAATATATTCAAATTCATCATTATACTTTTCTTCAATATCTATATTATTATCATCATAATAACCAATAATTTCATCAGTAAAAAATTCTACATAACTACTAATATATGCATCTTTTTCTTTATCATCTAAACCTGATACTAGTTGTTTAATTGAATCAACAAATGATATAAAATCAACTTTACTAGCAAGAGGACTCTTTAAATTAATTTTGCCATGAAAACTAACACCATATAATCCATAAGTATAATCACTAATCTTTATATCCTCTTCTTTATATTCTTCAATAAATGAACCAATATTTTCTTCTATATAATTTCTAGTTTCACGTTTTAAAATTCTCTTCTTTTCAGCTTCTCTTTTTTGTTCAATTATTGGTTTAGTTTTTTCATCAACAATTAATAAATAATTAGGCACTAATGTTGATTGATAATCTTTAAAACTATTTATTAAATCAACTGATATTAAATTTAATCTCTCAATCGCACTATAATCATTATATGCAATATATCTACTAAATTCTCTTTTAATAGCAGCTATATTTTTATCTTTAGGCATATTACCATAAGCAGTAGTTAATGCTTTTTCTACAGAACTAGTTATTAACTTTTCTAAACTAGCCTGATTTAAAAATTGAGACTTATATTTAATATTATCTAGTAAACTTTGATAATCAATAAATCTTTCTCTTTTATCAATCGCATCAAAATTACCACCTACAAATGAAAGACCTTCATTTTCATTACTACCTATATATAAAACATAGGGCCTATAATCAATATTACTTACTTCATCAATAATAATACTATCAATTAAACCATCAAGACCATTTTCAAATTTACAAGGTTTACCCATATATATAGATTTTTCATAAAATTCATCAAACATAATACTATATTCTTGTGAAGGTTTAGTATTCCAATCTGTAAATTTAATTTCTCTTGGGTAAGCAGGATTATATGAATACCTTGGATAACCAATACCACTTCTAGTAAACTCTTTAGTTTTAAAATCATACTTAACAAAATAAAAATCATTATCTACTTTTTCTATATAAGCTTTTTGTCCAATAAATCTAGTTACCTCAAAAAACTTAGATTCTGAAACACTTTTTTTATTCTTATCTCTAATATCAGATAAAGAACTAAACATATCCATATATTTATTTAATACACTATTTATAAAATTTACATCAACTTTAATATTAAACCTAGTAAACAACATATTATATAAATAATTAATTCTTTCACTTTCACTTTGATTAAATGAATCATTATTCATTAAAGTATTAAAATCTAAAAGAAATGAAGCAAGATTAAAACGATTATTCTCTAAATAATTAGTATTATTTAATTTAATATTAGACGCTACAAAAAGATTTTCCTTGCTATTAGTATAATTATCAATAGCTATAAAACCACTAAAATCTATATCTCCATCAACAATACTTCTATCTATTAAAGAATCAATATTATTTTTAACTTTATCACTTAAATAAGAACAAGAAATTGCTTCTTTAATACATATTCTATAAAATTCTTTTCTACTTAAATTATTAAAACCACAATTTAAATATAAATTATAATAATCAACTATTTGACTTCTTAATAATTCAAAATTAATTTGACCAGAATAATAGTATTTAAAATCCATCATCTCGTTCTTTAGGGAACTAGTAATAATATTCATAGTATATTTATAATACTTATCTGCTAAATCCTTAGAGAGAGTCTTATTATCATTTACTAGTTCATGAACCCTTTTCATTGTATTATCAAATTCATCTAAATTTACTCCTAAATACTTTTCAAGTTTAAGAAAAAATGATAATTCTCCAGTCAAATAAGCTTTGATTAACTCATCACCAAAAGCCCTATATAATAATTTTACAAAATTGACATTATATCTATAAACAGTAGGTTTAGCTTTAGTAGTATTAAGAGATAAAAACTCAGTAATACCCTCATTTATAAATGAATTAAAATTACGAATATTATCTGATAAAAAATGATTTAATTCATGATCCCACATAGTATTATCTTCACTATATTCCTCTTTATATGTAATCATATCTGTACCATTAGAATAATATGCAGCTGCACTACTATAAAGATTATCATCTTTTTGCATAATTTTAGTAGTTATTTTTTTAATTCTATCAGATATATTTCTACTATTTAACCACCTTAAATAATTAGCTTTAGACATAAAGCTAAACTTCTCTTCAAAAACAGAAATAATAATATTCTTTATCTTCTCATCAGATATATTCATCTCATTTAAAGAATCTTGATATCTTTTATCCATATAACCACCATTATTATTCAATTATAACACTGTTCATAAAAGAATTAATAAATTCTTCATCATAATCACCAATAAAAGTAAAATAATATCTCATATTATCTTTTAAAACATTTACCTCACAAATACTCTTATTATTTCTAAAAATATATCCTGTAAAATATCCATCTATTTGTTTAACATATGATATTGATGGAAGCATAACTTCTTTAAATAAATTAACAGTGTATATTTCCTTTTGTTTTTTAGTAGTCATAAAAAATGATACTTTATCATCATTATGTTTCTCCATATACTTAAGTAAATCCAAATCATTTTGAATATTTTCTCTCTTAGCTATTTTATTAAAAACACCTTTATATTCTTTATTATTTAGTAAAATATCTAAAAACTGTTCATCCTTACCAATAAAGATTCCACTACTATTATCATTTTCCTTTTTTACCATTTTAAAAGCATTAGTTTCTTCATTAATTCTTTCATAACCATCAAATATATTTTTAAATTTTATATTGTTATGAACAATATAATCATCATCATTTAATAAAACATGATTAATATTTACACTTCCATTAAACTTAATATTAGTTATTTCAAGATTATCAGATTCTTTATATTTTAAATAACAAAAAGATTTAAATCCAATATATGCTACTATCAATAATAATCCAATAAGTATTAATAATCTTTTATTCTTATTCATATTTTCACCTAATATAATAATATCACAAAAAAAATATAACAAAAAGAATAAGATGTAACTTTACATCTTAATTCTTAGTAACACTAAACTCTAAAATAGTCATAGTTTCAATATCTTTATTATGATTTGCTACACTACCTCCTAAAACTATAGAAGTATCTTCTAAACTATCAGGATAATAATCTAAATAATTAGAAGTAGCAGTATATGGACTACCAGAAGTACTTGGAGTAAAAGTAATAGAAATACCTTTACTAGGAGTTGGTGTATATGTCATATCAAAATCATAAGTCTGCTCTCCAGAATTAACATTAAATGTTCCAATTAAAGTACCAAATGCAGTTTGATTAATATTTGCGCCATTAGTATTAGCATATAAATAAAATCTACTACCACTATATACATTAAATGAAAAGCCTGCATACTTTTGACCATTGGTTTTCTTCATAGCCGAAAGAACCATTTTACCAGTATTATCATATGGATCCATTTTAAACTTTAAGTGTATTGTATAACCATCACTATCAAAAGCATCAACACCAGTATCAAATGAATCTCCCTCAGCAAAAGCAATACCACTACTACCAGTATCAGTATACTCAAAACTAATAACTTTTCCATTCGCATCCACTACAACCCTAGGCTTTCCTGCTATATTATTAAAAGTAGTATCAGTATTAGGCGTTAAAGTATTATGATTGTATGTTGTTGTAGTATTATCACTAACAACTGTATATCCAGAAAATGTCCCTGTTATCTCAATATTATCAGTCACATTACTAAGAGTAAGTGTTGGGCTAGTATAATTAGCAGTTGCATTAGTTACATTAACACTAAGAGGAATACCATTTGTACTACTAAATGTAATATTCTTAGTTTCACCACTTATTATTGAAGTAGGAAGTCCACCTATATTATTAAAATTAATATATGTTATATCAAATACCCTTCTAAAATCAAAATCAAGATTAAAAGTATGATTAACATTAGAACTATTATATCCACCAGCTTCATACCCAATAGTTATTAAAATAGTCTTAGTAACACCAAGAGTACACTGAGAACTAACACATAATGCATCCCCATAATTAACACTAATATCTTTAATTTCTAAATTAGAACCATTATATGACTCATTAATAGTATAAATACCTTCTTTAGTATTTCCAATATTAGTAACATCTATTTCATATGTAACAGTAGAACTACTACTAGGTAAACTTATAGATCCATTAATACTTGATACATTATACTCTTCATAGTTAGATTCACCATTATTACTAACACTATTAACACTAATTCTTGTAATTCTAACGTCTTCCTGAAGCCTAAAAGATATATCAATATCTTCTACACTAGATTGTGACATATATGATGAAAAACCAATACTTAAAATGCACACTAAAACTATTGTTAAAAAACAATAAAATGTAATAGGATAAATTAAATTGCTTTTACTTTTTAATCCTTTCATCATAGCTCCCCTATTGTAACTTCTATTATATCACTTATAATTATTGTAGTAAATTAAAAGAACCTAACTAAATTAGGTTCTCTTAGTTATCATATCTTTATATCCATTTGGTAATTTAGTATTATTATCTACTATAGCTTTATCAATCCCTAAGTCACTTGATACAATTAATACTTCACTTAAATCTGTAGCACTTAAATTACAATCTGTAAAGTCAACTAATAATTGATTAAAATTATTTACTCCAAATACTGAATTACTTAAATCCTTACCATATACTTTTTGAGGATCTATTTCTATATTTGTATTTTTAAAATTTAATCCACTTACTTTTAAATTATCTTGTACTACAAATGACAAATCAATAAATCTTAAATATGGTATAAACTTAGCATTAAACTCATAATGATTATCTACAGTTTTAACCAAATAACTATTATCTATAAATATTCTATTATAAGTTATATTATTTATAGCTCCTAATTCAACTAATTGTTTATCAGATTTTTCTTGTTCTTCTAATAATTTCAATTCTTCCAAAAACAAATCTTCTATTTCTTCTTTCTTAGTTTGTTTTTCTATATCTTTTTCTGCCTTTTTTTCTAAAACATTTAAAGATCTTTTTTCTTGCTCTAAAGTTCTTATTTTTCCTCTTTCTTTTCTTTGTTCTAAAGTTCTATTTATACTATATCCTTCAAATACTTCTTTACAAAAAATATCTCTCATTTCAGGACTAGGAAGTCCACCTACTAAATCATCAAGTGTATAAAAAATATTAAATTTCATATCTGCAACTTGTCTTAGTTCTCTACCCCATCTAATAGGTTTTACTTCTATCCATGAATCATTATATTTAATAAATCTTCTATTATTAGCATAATATACTTGATATGACTTTTTTCCAAGTAATCCACTATTAAGAGTATAACGTTCTGTATCCCTTAATTTATCTAGTAAATTATTTTTAAATAAAATATCAAGAACAACACCCTCTACCCTAGATACTTCTTTTTGTGGATAATATCCAAAATATATAACTTTTTTATCTAATACTTTCTTTGGTAACAATTCATCTTTTACTGGCATAATTATTCTAGATCCAAACTTTTTATTTTGTTTTATTGATAAATCAGTTCTAGAATCACTAGTTGGATTTTGCTCAAAAGCAGGTATTAACATATATGGAAAAAGATCTGTTTCTTCAACATTTTCTGCACTACCAATAAATCTTAATAAATCTTTTTTAATTCTAAAAAGATATAAATCTTTATTTATAACACCAAACGTCATAGAATTACTAGCATTTGATCCTATACTCGAAATTTTATATCTTGCTTGATTACTAAAAGAACTAAATAAATTTGGATCTTGATAATAGAAATATAATATTTCCTCAGGAAAATTATAATCCATTATTTTATTATTAAGTATATTAATTGCCATTCTAATAGACTTAGTATCTTTCATATTTACTAAATATAATAACAAATAATATAGAATTTTATCATATCCTTCTACTCTATCTGTTCTATTCCTAAGATCAGTATAAGATAAATTCGCAAGTCTTGTAGCTAATTGCCTTTCATCATCACTCATATTATACTCCTTTATAATTTAGAATCTAAACTACCATATCCTTCAGGTAATATAGTTTTATCATCAATCACTGCTTCTTCAATATTACCATAATAATTTATCGAAAAAGATACTTTACTTAAATCAGCCCCACATAAATTACATCCTTCAAAATCTAATGTCATTTGTGATAAATTTAAAGTTGATAACTTAGTATTACTTAAGTCTTTTTTATAAACTTTTTGTGGATCAATAACTAAATCAGTTTCACTTAAATCTAAACCAGATACTTTTAAATTTTCTGGCATTCTATTCGACAATTTAAGATATTTTAAATATGGTAAGAATAAAGAATTAATTTCCATATGATCCTCTACCTGTTTAAATACAACACTAGGATCAATATTTACTGTATCTCTTGTATATATTATTTCATTAACATTTAGTTTACCTAATTCTTCTTTTTTATCTACACCAACTATATTTTGTAATTCTCTTCTTTTATTTCTTAATTCTTCTATCTTCTTCATTCTTTCTAGTTTTTCTAAATAGATAGACTCAATTAATTTATTTTTTTCTATTTTTTCTTTTTCTTCCTTTTTTTCTTCTTTTTCTTTATTAATAATACCTTCTAATCTTTTTAATTCATTCTCTTCTTTTTCTAATTGATTTAACTGTTCTAAACAATCATTTTCATAATTCTTATCTTTATTAAATGACATAAAAATATCATTCCAAAACAGTTGTTTAATATGATTATTCTTCTTTGGTATATTTGGTATTATAGAATTTGTAGTAGTAAATATAAAATTATATGAGTAAGTAATATTTGACATTTCTTTACTAATACTCCAGTTAACTGGTAAAACTTCAACCCAAGTATTATTAAATCTTATAAACTCTCTATTATTTAAATAATAAACATTATATTTTTTATCTTTACGTTTATCTGCTAATGTATAAGTCTTTTCCAAAACCATTAAAGCTTTATTTTCATATAAATAATCTAATAATACTTTTTCCATTTGAGTTACCTCAACTTGAGGATAAAAACCAAAATTAGTTGATTCTTTATCTTTATAATAATTTACATCATTAGAATAACTTACCATCTCAAATTCAAATCCAGATTCAGCTTTTTTGATATTATAATCATCTATTTTATAAGGTATATTAGATTGATTTTCAGGCTTTTGACCTTTTACTACTCCTACAAAAGTACACTTAGTTTTTAATAAATAATAATCTTTATATTTAACACCATTAGTTAATGTTCTTTGAGATTTTTTCCCAATCATAAATATTTTAGAAAGAGCTTCATTACTAAAATAATAATGTATACTTGGATTTAAATAATAGTAATATAATATTTCCTCAGGAAAACTAGGATCCATTATTTTTTTACTAATAACATCTTTCATTTCTTTAGTAACTTTTAATTTATCTATATTTTTATGTAATAACAAATCAAAGAAAATATAATAAAAAACTTCTTTATTTTTATCAATACTCTTTATATCACATCCAAGTTCTAACAAAGATAAATATGTATTCAATTCATCTTTTGTCATGCTAGAATCATTCATTAATTTAACAATATATCTACCATTAGGATGTTTTTCAAAAGCAGAAATATAAAATTCAGCACTATTAAAAATATCAAGACTATTTAAATAAAAGTCAATTAAAATATAACTTGGACAATTTGGATTTGAGGCAACACAATATCTAATAGAGGGATCAGAAGATTTAGAAAGTCTTTCAAATACATCTACAGGAGTATTTTTATTTAATGCTACCTGCTTTACCAAAGACTGATTACTATAAGTAGATAGTTTCCTCAATGTTTTAGAAGAAGTATTTGGATTTTTAGAAACATCATACTCTAAACCATATTTTATAAGTTCATCTAAAACACTTGAAGGAGTACTCGGATTAGTAGCTAATGCATGATGAATTCGATTACTATTTGTTCTAAACAATTCTCTTAAATCCTCAGGCGAAGTATTTTTATCTCTAGCTAAAAAAATCAAGTTACTATATCCATTTCCATTTCTTAAATAATCATCTACTGCATTTCTTATCTTACTACTCATATTCCACTCCTACTATAATTATAACAAAACAAACACTAAAAATAAATAAGACACTTTGATTCATAATTGTTATTTATTGTACCTACTATCTATTCTATATTGACAAATACTATTATTTCAATATAATAAAGTGTTAGGTGATTTTATATGAAAATGACTAAAGAATTAGAAATAGATGGATTTACTATCAAAAATGCTAAATTTCCTTATTTAGGAGGAAAGCAAGAACAAATATTAACTGAATGGCAAGGATATTATTCTCCTTATACTGGCCATGAATTAATAGCAAAAGTATTAACATTAGCTGGATATGATAACTTTAAAAGAAAACATACTCAAATAAATGAAAGATCATTTATACTATATACTGAAGATAAAAAACCTATTCAAGTAAGCACATACTATGGGGATACAGATAATCCACCTGAATTAGCAATTAAAAATGGTGATTTAGAAGAACATTATGAAGTAATGGCTGTTTGTGGTACTAATAATATTATAATTAATCCTGAAAGAACAAATAATCTATCTACTCATTTTACTCAATATTATAGTTCAAGACAGGATTCATTTTCTAAAGAAGAAGATGGTAAAATAATATATATTTCTATTGGAAGAGATTCAAAAGAAAATGGTGAAAACTTCTACTATATCGATGAAGATATTAAACAAGAATTCATAAGTACAAAATTTAATAATATTTTAGAAGTATATCAATTTATTAAAAGTAAAATTGATATAAATAAAAGACTAATAAGAATAAGCTCATATAAAACAAATAATCGTTTTTTACTTGATAGTATTAAAATATTAAATGGTGTTACTAGTGAATTAAATCTTTCAACACTAGTGAGTGATAGAAAAATCAAATTAGAAGGAGACGATCCTAATACACTACTAATTAATGATTTAATTGAAAATTCAAATAAACCAGGCGTTCAAAGAAAATTAACAATATATTAAAAGAAGGTATTAACCTTCTTTTTTTTACCAAAACTTAACTACTCTTTTCATAGTATTTTTCTTTTCTCCTTATTAATTGCATTATATAACAAATATTTGTAATTATTTAAAATATGTGATATTATGGTAAGTCTGTGCAGAAAGGAAGTGAATAATATGAAATTATTAAACTATTTATTAGGATTCAATTATAGTAAATATTTTATAGTGATGGGATGGTCAATACTAATATATATTGTATTTAGATTAATTAATAATGTTATAGTCATAATAACTACCAAATTTGTTAAAACAAGTAAATCAAGATTCATGTTTCATCAAAGTGTAAGTGTTATTCTAAATATATTATGTGGATTTTTAATATTCTTATTATGGCTTCCATATTTAAAGAATATAATGACTATAATATCATTCATATCAGCTGGTATTACTATTGCTATTAGAGATATTATCTTAAACTTGTTTGCTGGTTTTTATATTAAAACTAAAAAACCATTTAAATTAGAAGATAGAATTAATATAGATGGTATAATAGGAGATGTAGTTTTAATAAACTATTTATCATTTAAAATATTAGAAGTAAATGATAAAACAGATGGGGAACAAAGTACAGGTTTAATAATAAATATACCAAACTCATTTGTATTCTCTAAATCATTAAAAAACTATAATACAGCATTTAAATATGTATGGGATGAAATAATTATAAGATTAAACCTAGATGCTGATTTAGAAAATAATAAAAAAAGAATACTTGATATTATTAATTCAAATGAAATAGCATCTCAAATACCAAAGAAAATGAAAAAAGAATTAAGAAATGCTACTGTTGATTATAGAATATATTATAATCACTTAGATCCAGTTATATATACCAAAGTAGTAGATAATCATATTGAACTAAATTTAAGATTTTTATCCCATCCTAAAAAGTCAAGAATAATTGAAGACTACATATGGACAAACATCTTAAGTGAATACAAATCAAATAAAATAGATTTATTCACAGATTAATGTGTTTATAGACTAAACACTTTTTTATTTGTTTTTTTATATTAAATATTATTTCATTTTATAAACAAAAAAATGACAGAACATTGAACCTCCCTGTCATCAGAAAACTATTTAATATAACTATATTATTACATATTCATATTTTGATTCATACCGTCTAGCGCTTGTTGCAAAAGGTCTTGATTTAGTTGTTGAAGTGCATATTGAGATTGTCTTTGCATTTCTTCTTCTACTATTTTTCTTCTTTCTGCCTCTTCCTCTTCTTCTCTCTTTTTTGTTCTTCCATATCTATAGGTTGAATTTTACATGCTCTATATCATCACTCCTAGTATTTATAATATCATAAATGTAATTATTATTAAAATATGCTATCAACACTGTTTTTTCATAATATTATTCTATTTATAACAAAAGATAGTAGAATTAATTATCACTTTAGGACAAAAAAATGAGAGCACTTTGATTAATGCTCTCTTCAGGGGACGACTAAGTTCCATATTGTCAATATTTATAAAAACGATAAAACCCTTTATTTATAAGGGGTTATATACATATTAGTTTATTTAAGTTTATTCAAATTTATATGTTTTTAGGTACTTTACGCATCTAATTACGTACCTAAAATTACTTAACTAATGATGTTAGAAGTTCTACAAATCCAGTAGGATTTTTTTGTATATCTTCTTGTAACTTTTTTGCTTCTTCTGTCAAAAAATCAATATTTTCTTTATTTTTTTCTAAATACTCTTTATTAAAATCGGCATATAATAATTTATTTAATTTTTCCATTTTTTCTGGTGTAACCTTTTCTTTAGGAACATCACTAATTAATACATACCATCCTAAAATAACGTACGTAATATCAATTGGATCTTTATTATAATTGCATAAATATTTTAAACATAAATATAATAACATTTCCACAAAGTAAGTATTTTGTTTTAATGCAATTACATATATATCTAAATCATCATCTTTCTCTATTTCAATCATAGCATTAACTAATATCGTACTATGAGTAAATAAACACATTTTATCATAAAATTCATCTAACAAATCTTTTAGATTTTTATTACTCATTTCTACAAATAAATCACCATCTAATTTACGTAAAACTTTTCTGAAATCATTTCTTAGTTTTTGTGGTTTAGTTAATTTTCTTGTTGTATCATCTATAGATAAATTAATAAACTCCTTATAGGTATCTTCACTTTCATTAATCATCATACCCATTATTAAGTTTTCAAATGCAGATCTTAATAATGAATTAGCATCCACTACTTCTTTATTTTTAATAAATTTATGAACATTTTTCAACGTTTTCCTAGTTTGATTTAATAAGTTTACTGTTTCTGGTCTTTTAAATTCTTTATCATTTTCTAAGTCTTTAAAAAAATTATTAATATATTTTCTCATTACCATAATAAATTTAGTCTTACATTTTTTACGTGCTAGTTCTTTTAACTCAACAAGTTTATCTTTTTGTAATAAATATACTAGTTGCATTATTTGGTCATCTGTTAATTCAGCTTTTATTTTTTCTATTGCTTCTTCAGTCAAAGAAATCACCCCACATTTTAGCTATTATTATAACATAAAAGTGGCAAATAATTGCCACTTTTTTTATTGGAAAGTATCAGTTTTAAAGCAATTTGCTATGATATTTAATCTTTCTCTTATACTCTGCCAATCATCATTTAAATTTAATGTTTTTACCATTATTTTATGTTGATTTAATGTATCGGTAATTGATATAGATGGTTCATCAGTTGTTTGTGCATAAAGTAACATACCATAAACGTTACCTTTTTTCAGTGGATCTTGGTTATCCACATAAGTTAATATTTGATACAAGTTATTATTTGAAATTGTCTTGCACCTTGCATTTAGGTAATTATCTCGTAATATTTTATTATAAAATTTAGCATCAATTATTAACATTCTTTCTTCATATGTTAATGTAATATCAGTCTTCATCATTGGAATATAAGATGTAAGTGGTTTATTTGTTAAATATAATTTCTTTGAACAAGCATTTAGTTCAGGGTAATGTTTTCTATAATATTCCTTTATAAAATTTTCATATATTGCACTAATTCTAGTATCATCTAAGAATTCTTTAAACTTGTTATTGCCATTTTTATCACTAACTATCAATCCATTTAATATTAGTTTACATAAATCAACTATATATTTATATGACATATTATTTCTATTAAATTTAATCTGATCCCATTTAATTGTTTTAATTTCAATTATATCTACCTTATTAAAATAGTTTAATAATTTTTTTATAGATTCTTTTGACACTTTACCTATTTTATTAGATTTAATTAAATAATACATTGTTGTTTTTATTACTCTATTTAATAAACAATTTTCATTATACTCATCAAATTCACAATATACTTTTTTTCTTGTAAGTGAATTCTTGTTAATTGTTTCATTTATGTTTATTTTTCCTCTAATAGTTCCAAGTTCATCATTTGTACCTATATACTCTCTGTGCAATCCTTTTTTAACTTCTTTTTTTAAAATAAGACATAATAATAAAGAAAATAAATTATATATATTATCAAAAGCCTCAGAGCCTAACTCAGCCTCATCCTTTTCATTCAACAATTCTCCATAAAATGAATAACATAACATATAATATATATTTTTTACTTTATTATCAACATTAATCATTTAATACACCATTTAAAGCATCTTTCCATTGGATAATAGAGTCAGGATTATCATACCAATATTCTTCTAATAAAGGAATTATTTCGTATGTAATTATATCTTCAATATCTCTTTTATTTCCTTTTCTATCTTTTATATCAGGACAAAAATAACTATGGCCTATTTTAAATCCTGATCCTAGTGATTTATCATCTTCTATTGCATCATTAATTTTCTTGATAATTTCAATTATTTTATTAAAATCTTGATCAAATTTATCATTAAATGCTTTTATAAATTTAGGACTATCAAATGCTGGCTCAATCCTTACAAATGAAAATCTTCTTCTTAAGGCATAATCAATTAAAGCAAGTGATCTATCAGCAGTATTCATCAAACCGATTATAAACAAGTTACTTGGAACACTAAAAGGTAATTCCGAATATGCCAGTGTTAATTCATCACCACGCTTATCAGATTCAATAAGCATTAATAATTCTCCAAATATTTTACTTAGATTTCCTCTGTTTATTTCATCTATAATTAAATAAAACTTTTCTTTAGGATTTGATTCTGCTTTTTTACATATTTTATAAAATAAACCTTTTTCAAGTTTAAATCCGTTTTCAGTTGGTCTAAAGCCTTCGATAAAGTCTTCATATGAATAACTCTGATGGAACTGAATTAATTGAACTTGACTCTTATCCTTTCTACCTATAATAGAATAAGCTAATCTTTTTGCCATAAAGGTTTTTCCAACACCAGGAGCACCTTCCAAAATAATATTCTTCTTTTTTTCAAGAACGGATACTATTGAATTATATTTTTCTTCATCAATAAACACTTCATTTAGAAAATCATTTTTATCATATTTCTCATCATTATTTTCTTGTTCAACTTCTTCAATTTCGTCATTTTCAAATTCATTTATGAATCTCCATAAAGCATATCCAAGCCATTGAGGATCATCAGATAATCTTTCTGGAAAGGCCTCTTTAAAAAATTTACAAATATTAAATGAAATTCTTGCAGATATACCATCGTCTTGCGATTGTATTTCAAATAATTCAGTAATTGTTTGTAACTTTCCTCTTGAACCAATTGAAATAAAATAATTAGGATAATATAGAAAACATAATTTTGCAGCTATTAATGGGATTGTTTGTATTAAAGGGTATTTTTCTTCAACATTAGGGAATTCATTTGTTTCACCTATTTCAGTTAAAAAATCACATAATTGATTTCTAAAATTAATCCAATATTCCTCAGGATTGTCAATAACTTCATTTTTATATCCTCTATAAACATTATCCTTACTAAAATATATTCCATGTTTTGCAGAGCTTCCGCCTCCACAACCCATTCCAGCATGTTTATACTCACCAAATTCTAATTTATATGATAAAGAATTAACAAAATTATCAGTACCTAAAGCATATTCTTCTAGAGACATATTTTTTAATTTCGCTATAGGATATTCTACATTAAATTTTTCTCTAAGTTTAATTCCATTAATTGCTTCTTCATTTAATTTATATTCTTCTATATTATCAAAATAATATTTTTTAAATTTTTCTATTATATTGATATTATCTTCTTCTATTGTAGTCATATTAATATCTTCTAAAAATTTTCTATATTGATTCATGGCTGCTGAATTTGTATTATGACTGGCTACTCTTCTTTCAATGTAAGTTTGATTTTGATTTAGCTTTTCTAACAATTCATCCAATTCTTTAACGTTATCTATATCATAGATAGGTTTATTAATTAGATTTTCGTTTATTGCTTCTCTTGATACAACTGATATAGCATTAGTATAATTATTAACAGTTTTTTGTTCAAATTGATTTTTTAGCATCCATTCAACAAAACGATTTTTCATTTGATTATTCGAATCAACGTTTAAATTCAAATCATTAACCATTTCATTTATATTCTTCTCTATATCATTTTTTAAAGCTTCATAGTTATCCATATTATTTAACATCTCCTTCACTATTTAATACTAAATCTATAAATTTTTCTCTTTCTTCATTAATTATATAATCACCCTGATTCAATTTTTTTAAGTAATTACATTGTTCTTCTGATAAAAATGCAATTAAATAATTAAATGCATTATTACTTCTGTAGCTTAATACTTCATCATTATTTGAATTAATATATATATCATATTGCTTACTTTCATTTCTATACGCATTTATATAATCATCATAGTTATAACTATTTTGTAAACAATATTCTATTATATAAAACTCTTCTCTATTAATTGTTCTATATTTTTTTATAAATTTTAAAATGTCTAAATATTTATCGTAAAATTTATATTTGCTTTTTATCATGTAATCAAGTGACATGCAGAGTAAATCGCTTTTAATTACAAGCATTTTAGATAAATCTATATTACTGTCACTAGCATTCTTTATATTTCTAACAATTTGTACATATAGTAATCCGTTCTTTGTAAATAAGTCATTATAAGCAATTCCATTATTGTAATCATTAATTATTCCTGCATTATATAGAAAAGGAATAAAAGATCTAATATATGATCCTGTAAATATTTGGCTATTTATCAAGTCTTCTTGAAATTGCTGATAAGTACAATTCTTATTATTAGAATTTAAAAAATCATATAATGCTAATATTTTTTCATTAACATCTTTTGTAAAACTAATTCCTGGGTTAGATACTTGATTAAGAACAATCTTTTCCATCTTCATCTCCTCCAATCTGTTTCATTATTTCTATAGCAATAGCATTTGCCAATAAAGGTGGTACAGCATTACCTACTTGCTTATACTGACTAGTTCTAGAACCATAGAAAATAAAGTTATCAGGAAACGACTGAATTCTAGCTGATTCTCTAACAGTTGGTATTCTATTTTCACTATAATGAAAATAATTTCGATGTCCTGTATCTATGGTATTTGATTGTAATTTAGAATTCATTCTTTGAAATGCTTTATTGTACTTTCTAATCTCCCAAAATTCTTTTGGTAAATCTGTTATTTTACCTCCATCTGGGATTTTACTTATAACATCAATAGTTTTCTCAGTATGAACTGTGAACTCATTATTCTTTAGTTGTTTATTATTTCCCCTCATATTTTTTTGATAACTTGTTTGAGCTGATGTAGTATATTTATCTTCATAACTTGTTAAATCCGATATTGCTTCATATGTAGTCACTTTTTTTGATTTTTCCTTAGGAAATTTAAACTTTTTATTCTTAATTCCAACAAAGAAAACTCGATTTCTATTTTGAGGTACACCGTAATCTGCAGAATTTAAAATTTTATAATCGACTATATATCCTAATTTTGTAAATCTTTCTACTATATCCTCTTTAAATTTACCATTATTTAAAGTTAATAATCCTTTTACATTTTCTAAAACAAAAAACTCTGGTTTAACTTTTTCAACTATTCTACAATATTGAAGATATAAATAATTTCTATCATCATTTATATCTCTTTTACCAACCGTACTATATCCTTGACATGGTGGACCACCTACAATACCAGTTATTTTATTTTTTTTGGTAAAATCATCTAAAAACTCATTAGATATTTTTGAAACATCATCACATATAGCAACTTTGTTTTTATGATTATTATTAAATGTTTCAACTGCATCTTTCCAAAAATCAATTGCTAAAACTGTATTAAATCCGGCCATTTCAAATCCTTTGCTTAGGCCTCCACATCCACAAAAAAGATCTATAATATTATTCATTATCCAAATCCTCCTTTATTAGTTTAGCAATTGAATTAGCAAGTAAAGGTGGCACAGCATTACCAACCTGTCTATATTGACTAGTTCTAGAACCGCAGAATATAAAGTTATCTGGGAATGACTGAATTCTTGCAGCCTCTCTTACTGTAGGTATCCTATTATATAACGGATGAAAATAATTACTATGAGAATTGCCTGTATCAATAGTTACTGAAACATCTTTTTCATTTAATCTTTTGTATGCTGAAGAATGCCTATTATTTCTTTGATTAGAAAATAATTCTTTAGGTATTGATTGCCAATTTTCTCCTTGTTTAACATAAGAAATTCGTTTTTGAACAATTTCTGCCGGGTATCTAACTTCATGATTATATATATCTGATTTTTTATTCATCTTTTTTGCATATGATGACATATCTTCAAAATTTGCATTTTTTATTTCTTTTTCATTTTTTTCTAGTTTGTATAAATCTCCAATTGCATCCTTAACTGTTACTTTTTTTGATACTTTATTAATCTTTTCAAAATCAAAAATAAAATCTTTTGACATAACAAAGAAATTTCTCATTCTTTTTTGCGGTACGCCATAGTCGGATGCATCAAGAATTTTATGTGTTACTTTATATCCTCTTTTTTCAAATATTTTATATATTTCTTTTTTTGCATATCCATTATTTTCTGTAACAATTCCTCTAACATTTTCTATTACAACAACTTTTGGTTTAAAAACATCCACAAATTTTACAAATTGAAAAAATAATTTATTTCTAGGATCATCATCTACTTTATTTCTATTGGCTGAAGAAAAACCCTGACAAGGTGGACCCCCAATAATAATATCAACTTTATTTTCAAAAATTTCTTTTATCTTTTCTTCATCAATATTTAATATATCAGTATAAATTCCTTTTGATCCTTTAAAATTAAAATTAAATGTATCTATTGCTTCTTTATTAAAATCAACTCCGCCAATAATATTAAATCCGGCCATTTCAAATCCTTTGCTTAAACCTCCGCATCCACAAAACAAATCTAAAACATTATATTTACTCATATACTTCTCCTTATCTTGTTGTGACACTATGACATTAACTATCGGTGTAGTCCACACCTAAATCTAATGTCATTCTGTCATTAATCTAATATATCGCTGACTTTAATATTGTAATATTCAGCTATCTTTCTTACTACTTCATTATTTAGTTTTCTACTACCCTTTTCATATTTATTGTAAGTAGAAATATCTAGACCTAAATAATCTGCAACTTCTTGTTGTGATTTTTTATTATCTAATCTATATTTTTTAACTCTTAATCTAGCTCTTGCTTGAACTTTTTCTTCTAATTTTGCCATACCTTCAGCAAAATTTCTTATATCACCTATCATTTGAGATTTATTTTGAGAAACCTCAAAAGCACGTCTACTTATTTCTAATTCTTCTTTTGTAGATAATTCTGGCATATTCTCAAAAAAATAATCTGTTGAAATCTTATAAAAGTTTGCTAAATCTCTAATAACTGCTAATGGCGCACATCTATCTCCTAACTCATAATGCTTATATGTAGAAACGTTTACACCAACTACTTGAGAAATATCTTTTTGAGTTAGATTAAATTTACTGCGCATATCAGCCATATTCTTACCTATTGCTATATCACTTTTTCTACGATTCTCCACAAGTATACCTCCTAATATCTTCTTGATACCATTATAACATATATTTTCCATTTTGGAACATAAAAATTCCATTTTGTCAATTTTTTATCATTTTAATATTGACATTATGGAACCAAACTGATATATTATAATTGTATTTCCAATTTGGAACTTTTATTTTAAATATGTAATTGACAAATTGGAACTACAAAGTTCTTTGAAAATTTGTAAGTTACGGAAATCGCCGATATGCCGTAACTCAAAAAAGGCAAGGCAGAAATTATAACCCTATTGGCACGGGAGTTATGAGATAACTAAAATCTCAAATATAATCACATTACCCTACTTAAAGTTAGAAAGGAGGAAACGCATGAATAAAGAAGTATTAGATTCTATACTACCTACTATGAGTGATGATGAAATAGTAGAATTAGTTCATAATCACTTATGTGGATTAAGAGTAATACAAAACAAAGATCGTGAAGATATAAGAATAGAATACGGTCTTGAAGAGGATATTGAAGATAGTTCAAGAGAAGAATTAATAAATGCATTATATAAAATGAATGAAATAATAATGAATAACAGATAGGAGGTTTGATATATGACTGCAGTTGAAACATTAGAATTATTATCTAAACAATGGTGTACTCTACAAGATTTAATGAAATTAACTAGTCTTGGTAGAAATTCAGCACTTAAAATTAGAAAACAAATAATAACAGATCTTACAGATCAAGGTTATAAACTACCATGTAATTTAGTACCTATGTGTGAAGTAGTTAATAAACTAAATATTAATGTTCCTTACCTTAAAGATATGGCAGAACTGGAGAAATAAATGAAACCTATAGAAGAATTAAATATAACCA
>JAEEGL012951337.1_pt1 | contig 46472 bp, 34 predicted proteins | sample 9134231 | NCBI WGS metagenome assembly JAEEGL01 (sample SAMN16246548, study PRJNA631951) | gut metagenome | biome: gut microbiome; feature: rumen; material: fiber-attached | host: Bos | place: Iran: Karaj | collected 2018-10
GATATTTGTAGCAATCACGGCATTCGGTTACCTTACAATCCCCCAGATCATAGAGCAGTATCATAAGGTGTCGGATGATTTGCAGGAATTTACGGTCTCCTATTTCAGTAATGCCGAGATACCCGTGCAGCTCCAGGACTTTATTAACCATAACCTTACAAGTGATACGGTTGTCGAATTGCTACAGAGAGACGATGTGATATCGGCAGTCCAGATGATAGCCTCCAAGCTTTGGGATTTCATGAGCGGTACAGGAAAGGTGCTTATGGGCGTTGTCGACGCATGTATGGTCATGTTGTACATGTTCTTCATATTGATGGACTACGAGCGTCTCTCCAACGGCTGGTTCCATCTCGTTCCTGCCGGATACCGTAACGGTGTCAGGAATCTGGTCGGCGATGTCAAGCGCGAAATGAATGCCTACTTCCGCGGTCAGGGCCTGATAGCATTCCTCGTAGGCGTGCTGTTTGCATTAGGCTTTACAATCATTGATTTTCCTATGGCAATAGCGCTCGGCTTGTTGATTGGTGCAATGAACATGGTTCCCTATCTCCAGTTGGCAGGCTTTATTCCTACGGTACTGTTGGCAGCACTCAAAGCAGCAGATACAGGCGAGAGCTTCTGGGTAATACTGGCATGCGCCTTTGCTGTGTTCTGTGTAGTACAGGCCATTCAGGATCTCATCCTGACACCCAAGATACTGGGTCATGTTATGGGCTTGAAACCTGCCGTAATACTGCTTAGCCTCTCGGTATGGGGCAGTTTGCTGGGACTTATAGGCCTGATTATAGCATTGCCGCTCACGACACTGGCCTGCAGCTACTACAAGCGCTTTGTACTCAAGGAACAACAGGCTGCGTCTCCAAAAGAGAATAATATAGAACAATAAAATATATACTATGGCAAACGTAGAATTCAAGTATGCTCCTATGTTCCAGATAGGAGAGGACAAGACCCAGTACCGCCTCCTGACAAAGGAAGGTGTTACAGTAACCGAGTTTGAAGGCAAGGAAATTGTCAAGGTGTCCAAGGAAGCACTCACGCTGCTGGCTCAGCAGTGTTTCCATGATGTCGAGTTCAAACTGCGTCGTGAGCATAACGAGCAGGTTGCCAAGATCCTGCGCGATCCCGAGGCTTCTGAAAACGACAAGTATGTTGCCCTGCAGTTCCTTCGCAATGCCGAAACAGCAGCTAAGGGCATTCTGCCTTTCTGCCAGGACACAGGCACAGCCATAATACATGGCGAGAAAGGACAGCAGGTATGGACAGGCTTCGATGACGAAGAAGCTCTTAGCAAGGGTGTTTACAACACATTCACCGAGGACAATCTGCGTTACAGCCAGAATGCACCGTTGAACATGTACGACGAGGTAAACACCAAGTGCAACCTGCCGGCCCAGATTGACATCGAGGCTACCGAGGGTGCCGAATACCGCTTCGTATGTGTTGCCAAGGGAGGTGGTAGTGCCAACAAGACATATTTCTACCCGATGACAAAGGCCCTTATCCAGAACGAGAACACTCTGTTGCCCTGGCTCGTCGAGGAAATCAAACACTTTGGAACGGCAGCATGCCCTCCATATCACATCTGTGTGGTTATCGGTGGCACGTCTGCAGAGAAGAACCTGCTTACTGTCAAGTTGGGCTCAATCAAGTACTACGACTCGCTCCCCACTACGGGCGATGAAACAGGACGCGCGTTCCGTGATCTGGATTTGGAGCAGAAGCTGCTCAAGAAAGTATACGAAATCGGACTTGGAGCCCAGTTTGGCGGCAAGTACCTGGCTCATGATATCCGCGTAATCCGTCTGCCGCGTCATGGCGCCTCACTGCCTGTAGGTATGGGCGTCAGTTGCAGTGCAGACCGCAATATCAAGGCAAAGATCAACAAGGACGGTATCTGGATAGAGCAGATGGACGAGAACCCGACAGAGTTGATTCCCGAGGAATTGCGCAACCCGGGTGAAGGCGGCAAGGGTATCGAGATAGACCTGAACATGGGCATGGACGCCGTACGCAGGGAATTGAGCAAGTACCCTGTTTCTACCCGTGTCAATCTCAAGGGAACCATTATTGTAGGCCGTGATATTGCACATGCAAAGATCAAGGCCCGTCTCGACGCAGGACAGGGCATGCCACAGTATCTCAAGGACTACCCGATCCTGTATGCCGGTCCGGCCAAGACTCCGGAAGGATATCCATGCGGTTCCATGGGTCCCACGACAGCAGGACGTATGGATCCTTATGTTGATGAGTTCCAGGCCAACGGCGGTTCGCTCATCATGATAGCCAAGGGCAACCGTGCCCAGTGCGTAACCGATGCATGTAAGAAACATGGAGGCTTCTACCTGGGTACTATCGGCGGCGTGGCAGCAGTCCTCAGCCAGAGCTCTATCAAGTCAATTGAATGTGTCGAGTATCCGGAGCTGGGTATGGAGGCAGTTTGGAAGATAGACGTCGAGGATTTCCCAGCATTCATCCTGGTAGACGACAAGGGCAACGATTTCTTCAAGCAGCTTAAGCCCTGTACAGGTTGTACGATACTATAGTCTATAATTACATTAAAACATAAATATGAAGAAGATTAATTTCTATGTGATGGCATTGGCAGCTATATCCCTGTCATCCTGCAGCAAGCTTGGTAATCTGGGAGCCGACAATTTCAAGGTAACACCAACTCCTCTCGAAGCAGTGGGAGGCGAGGTTCCTGTAACAATCAACGGCACCTTCCCCGTCAAGTATATGAAGAAAAAGGCCGTAGTTACCGTAACCCCTGTCTTGAAATACAATGGCAAGGAAGTTGCAGGTCAGTCTGCCACATTCCAGGGAGAGAAGGTCGAGGACAACAATACCAGCATCAGCTATAAGCTGGGCGGTACTTACACTATGAAGACCACATTTGCCTACGAGAGCGGTATGGAGCAGAGCGACCTGTATGCCCGTTTCGATGCAAAGCTCGGCAAGAAGAAGGTTTCTGTTCCCGAGGTCAAGATAGGCTATGGCGTTGTTACCACCAGCGAACTGCTCGGCCGTTGTATAGGCTCTGCCAGCACGGCCCAGGATGCCTTCCAGCGCGTTATTGAGCAGAAGCACGAGGCAAACATCAAGTTCCTGATAGGTCAGGCCAACCTCCGTACCAGTGAGTTGAGCAGCGTCAGCATTCAGGACCTTGTCAAGATACTCAAGGAGATTAACGACATGCAGGAAGAACGTGCCCTGCAGGGTATCGATGTAAGTGCCTATGCCAGCCCCGACGGAGCATATAATATCAACGAGAAGTTAGCCGAGCGTCGCCAGAACGTATCAGCCGACTATGTCCGTCAGCAGATGAAGAAGGCCAAGGTCAACGGTGACGTTAACGTCCGTTATACTGCCGAGGACTGGGATGGTTTCCAGGAACTTGTCAGCAAGAGCAACCTTCAGGACAAGGACCTCATTCTCCGTGTGCTCAGCATGTATCAGGATCCCGAGGAACGCGAGCAGCAGATCCGCAATATGAGCAGCGTATATACCGAGATAGCCAGCGGTATCATGCCCGAGTTGCGCCGTGCACGCCTTATGGTCAATTACGAGGTTATCGGCCGCAGCGACGACCAGATCCTGGATCAGTACAATGCCGATCCATCCAAGCTCAGTGTAGACGAACTCCTGTACGGTGCTAACGAACTGGTGGAGGACGATGCTACACGCAAGCAGTGGTACCAGACAACAACCCGTCTGTATCCCAATGACTACCGCGCATACAACAATCTGGCAAAGCTTGCCCTGCAGGACGGCGACGAAGCTGCGGCAAAGGCATATCTGGCCAAGGCCAAGGCTGTTGACACAAAGGCTCCTGAGGCAAATGCCAACATGGCATTGATAGCACTCAAGGACGATGATAAGCAGGCAGCACAGACCTATATGTCACAGGCCAGTGGCAGCGATACCTTCAACGATATCATGGGCCAGTTGAATATTGCCAACGGCAACTACAGCGCCGCTGCCGCCAATCTTCAGAATTCCAAGACAAACGCAGCAGCACTTGCCCAGATACTCAACAAGGACTATGCCTCAGCGAACCGCACCCTGGCAAATGTCCAGAAACCGGATGCAACAACCAGTTACCTGAAGGCCATCGTCGGTGCACGCACAGGCGACAGCGGTGTAGTCAAGAGCAATCTGCAGGCTGCTATCAGCCAGGATGCTTCCCTCGGCGAGCGTGCCAGGAAGGATCTGGAGTTCAGCAACTACAGGAGTGTTGTCGAGGCTCTCGTTAAATAACTACAGGTGAACTCTGTAAAATACCACATTCTGATAATGTGTCTGGCTCTTCTGGCCCTGGCATCATGCCAGGGACGGAAGGGCGAGATGCGTATTAGGGGACATTTGGCCAATCTCAATGAAGCCGACCTTTATGTCCTCAGCCCCGACGGTGGTATGGAGGGTATTGACACCATCCATATCCATGAAGGTGGGTTTGACTGGCGTACACAATGTACCCAGGACGAGGCTACCTTCCTGATCGTCTATCCCACGTTTTCCACACTTACGGTTTTTGGAGGCAGTGGCCAGGTAGCCAAACTCGAGGGCGATGCACAGCACCTTGCAGCAGTCAAGGTCAGCGGCGGCCATTCAAACGAACAGTATACAAAGTACCGCATGGAAACCGATTCCGTTTCCGACCAGCGTAAGGACAGCATCCGTATCCAGTATATCCGTCAGAACGAAGGATCGCCTTTGGCGCGCTATCTCGAGCATGACTGGCTGAGCCGTCGCAAGCCCGAGTCTCTACAGAAAGGGCAGAGGGTACCCAAGTTTACACTACGTATGCGTTCCGGACAGAGTGTCGGCAGCCTGGGCCTTCGCGGACGCAATGTGCTCATTGCATTCTGGGCCAATTGGAAAAGTGGCTCCGGAATAGTCAACCATCATATCCGAAAGGCACGCCGTATATGTACCAAACCGCTCGTATGCATATCATACAGCCTGGATGTCGACCAGGGAGCCCTGGATTATGTCGAGCGCATGGACAGCGTTACATGGCACAGCTACTGTGACCAGATGGGATTCCAGAGTCCGCTGGCCTCACAGTTGGGCATACGTACCCTACCATATTATATTTTAGTTGACGAGCAGGGACGAATTGCCGAATCCAGTGCCGAGTGGAAGGACATAGAAACAAACCTCAAGTAGCAATAAGGGCGATTATATGAATTTCCAGTTGTTCATAGCCAGACGATACCTGTTCAGCCGCAAGACCCACCACGCAATCAACATCATTTCGCTGATTGCCGTACTCGGTGTCGCAGTCACTACTATGGCACTGTTGTGCACCCTCAGTGTATTCAACGGATTCCAGTCGCTCGTTGCAGGTATGTTTACCCATTTCGACCCCGAAATCAAGGTATCTCCTATACATGGCGGAACGATAGACCTGACATCACGCCAGTATCGCTCCCTTCTGTCAAATCCCAAGGTTGCCGTATGTACCCCCGTAATGGAAGGTCAGGCGCTCATTGTCATGCCGGATCGTCAGGTTCCCGTCAGGCTCAAGGGCGTGGATGACAATTTCCTCCGCCAGTCAGGCATACAGGATATTCTCTATGGCGACGGTACGCCCATCCTCAGCTCCGATGTCCTCGAGTACGAGATTATGGGTATCCAGGTTGCCGGACGCCTGGGTCTCGGTGTCAGTTTTGCCGATCCGCTGCAGGTATATGCCCCAAAGTGTGGAGAGCGCGTCAATATGGCCAATCCCCTTTCCAGTTTCAATCACGATGAACTGCAAAGTTCGGGGCTGGTCTTCTGTGTCCATCAGGGCAAGTACGATGCCGAGTATGTGCTCTGCTCCCTGCCTTTCGCCCAGCGTATCTTTGATGCCGAGGGTAAGGCCAGCGCAATAGAGATAAAATTGGCACCGGGAGCCACCCGTGACGATATAGCGGCAATAGTTGGCGACAAGTACAAGGTGCAGGACCGCTATGAGCAGCAGGAAGATGTGTTCCGCATTATGCAGGTCGAGAAATTCATCTCATATACATTCCTCTGCTTCATACTGCTCGTAGCCTGCCTAAATATGGTAGGCAGTCTCAGCATGCTCATGATAGAGAAGAAGCATGATGCGCAGACCCTGCAGTCGCTGGGCGCATCTGCCTCGCAAATCCGCGGTATCTTCATGAACGAAGGCCGCCTGATAATACTGGCAGGTGCTGTTGCAGGAACACTCCTTGGCGTTTTACTATGCTGGATACAGCAGGAATACGGACTGATCAGGATGGGGCAGGCCGAGGGTAGTTTCATAATAGATGCCTATCCCGTTGTCGTACAGCCGGTGGATGTCCTGATAGTCCTCTCCACCGTACTTTTCGTGGGCTTTGCAAGCGTATGGTATGCCGTCAGGCGTTTCTGACCCTTATCCTACCTGGCTGCCGCCCTTTACCTCGTCCAGTGTTGTTGTGACAGACAGGTCGCCGTTGTAGTTTACGGCAGACAGTATCATTCCACACGATGTCTCGCCCATCATCTGACGCGGAGCCAGATTAGCCACAAACAGAACACGCTTGCCAATCAGACGCTCAGGCTCGTACCACTGTGCAATACCGCTCAGGATAGTACGGTCCTTGCCACTACCGTCATCAAGCGTGAACTTTAGCAGTTTCTTGCTCTTCTTGACTTTCTCGCAGGCTTTCACCAGACCTACACGTATGTCCAGTTTCTCAAAATCCTCGAACGGAATATCGGGCTTGACAGGCTCAGCCTTGTAATCTGCCTCGGCATTTGCCTTGACTGTGTCCTCCAGTTTCCTGACCTGTGCCTCGATAGCCTCGTCTTCTACCTTTGTGAACAGCAGTTCGGGCTTTGGCAACTGGTGTCCCTCCTGCATCAGGCTTGTGCTTCCCAGGTTTTCCCACGAGAAACTGTCCATAGCCAGCATAGTGCGCAGCCTCTTGCTCGAGAACGGCAGGAAAGGTTCAAACGCAATAGCCAGGTTCGCAGTCAGCTGCAGCGAAATGTTGATTATAGTCTTTACGCGCTCCGGGTCTGTCTTGATAACCTTCCAAGGCTCGCAGTCAGCAATATATTTGTTTCCGATACGAGCAAGGTTCATAGCCTCCTTCTGTGCATCGCGGAAGCGGAAGTTCTCCAACAGGTTCTCCAGCCTCTCCTTTACGTCGCGGAACTCAGCCAGAGTTTCACGGTCATAGTCGTTCAGCTCACCGCAGGCAGGTACACGGCCCTCGTAATATTTCTGGGTCAGCTGCAGAGCACGGTTCACGAAGTTTCCGTACACGGCTACCAGTTCGTTGTTGCAGCGTGCCTGATAGTCAGCCCATGTAAAGTCATTGTCCTTCGTCTCCGGAGCATTGGCAGTCAGCACATAGCGCAGCTCGTCCTGACGTCCCGGCATATCCACCAGATACTCGTTCAGCCATACGGCATAGTTCTTGGACGTGCTTATCTTATTGCCCTCGAGGTTCAGGAACTCGTTCGACGGTACGTTGTCAGGCAGGATATATTCTCCGTGAGCCTTAAGCATTGCAGGGAACACGATGCAGTGGAATACGATATTGTCCTTGCCGATGAAATGTACCAAACGCGTCTCGGGATCCTTCCACCACGTCTCCCATGAACCCAGCTCGGGATGTGCGTCACACAGTTCCTTCGTGTTGCTGATGTAGCCTATCGGCGCATCGAACCATACGTACAGGACCTTGCCCTCTGCACCTTCCACAGGTACGGGTATGCCCCAATCCAGGTCTCGTGTCACAGCACGCGGACGAAGACCGCCGTCCAGCCAGCTCTTGCACTGTCCGTAGACGTTGCTTCGCCACTCCTTGTGATCCTCCAGGATCCATTTCTCGAGCCACTCCTGATCCTTGTCAAGGGGTAGATACCAATGTTTTGTAGCCTTCTTTACCAGAGGATTCCCCGTCTCGGCATTGTATGGGTTTATCAGTTCCTCGGGGCTCAGCGTAGCGCCGCATTTCTCGCACTGGTCACCGTATGCCTCGGGAGCATGACAGCGAGGACACTCTCCACGTATATTGCGGTCTGTAAGGAAACGTCCCGTCTGTTCGTCATAGAACTGCTCGGAAACCTGCTCGACAAATTTCCCCTCATCATACAGCTTCCTGAAAAAGTCACTTGCCAGTTTATGGTGCGTAGCACTCGTTGTGCGGCTGTAGACGTCAAACGATATTCCGAAATCCTCGAAGGACTGCTTTATCAGGTTGTGATAGCGGTCCACCACCTTCTGCACGGTAATACCCTCCTTGCGGGCACGGATGGTAACGGGCACGCCATGCTCGTCGCTGCCGCCGATGAATATCACGTCACGTCCCTTCAGACGCAGGTAGCGTACATATATGTCCGCAGGAACATACACACCCGCCAGATGCCCTATATGCACCGGGCCGTTGGCATACGGCAAAGCCGATGTAACGGTGGTTCTCTTGAAAGTCTTGCCCATACTTACTTAATATACTTAGCAAAATCCGTAAGACGCATGTCACCCTCCTTGATGAACGTGTCATGCATTGCAAATGCTGCCGACAGCTCGTGATGCGTATGCCCGCCGCGCTTCTCGGCAAATTTCAGGTAGTCACGTAACATAGGACGGTAGTCAGGATGCGCAACTTTGATCAGTTCCTCAGCCTTCTGCATATCACTCTTGTGACGCAGGTCAGCCACGCCGTATTCAGTGATTACGGCATCGATGTAGTGGTTCGTGTGGTCAATGTGGCTTGCAAACGGCACGATGCTGGATATGGCACCGCCCTTGGTTGTAGAACCGCAGGTGAATATGCTCAGGTAAGCAGAGCTCGCAAAGTCAGCCGAGCCTCCTATGCCATTCATCATCTTCGTACCGCAGATCTTTGTCGAGTTCACATGACCATACAGGTCGCACTCTATTGCCGTGTTCAGGGCACATACCCCAATACGCGAAATCACCTCGGGCGAGTTGCTTATCTCACTTGGGCGCAGTACCAGTTTGTCCTTGAAGAAATCGATATTCTCGTAGATATCTGTCAGACAAGCGTTGGTCACCGTCAGCGAACAAGTCGATGCACTCAGCACACGACCCTGCTTCATCAGGCCCACGGGAGCATCCTGCAGCACCTCGGTGTAGATATTGAAATCAGGCACCTCGCTGCACTGTCCCAGAGCACCCAATACAGCATTCGCTCCGCTTCCTACACCCGACTGCAGGTTCAGGAACGAACTCGGAATCAAACCGCTCCTGAGGTTGTCCAGCAGGAAATCAGCAACATTCTGGCCAATCTGGCAGGTCACGGGGTCCGGATCCTTGAATCCACGGGCCTCATCAGGAACGTTACACTCGATTACACCCACTATACGGTCCGCATCCACCTCGACATAAGGCTTGCCTATACGGTCACTCGCCTTCGTTATCATTATAGGCTTGCGGTATGGGTGGTCCTCGATCTCATATACGTCATGGATACCCTTGCTCTTGGGACTGTGGAAGGCATTCAGCTCGATGATAATACCCTCCGTTGCCAGGCGGCATACAGTAGGACTGATACCACCAGCAGCTGTCAGGTAGATATGAGCCTTGTTGCCCACCTTCTCTATGGCACACGCTTCGATGATAGCCCAGTTTACCTGGCCCAGATAACCCTGTCGGATCTGTGTCGCCATGTTGGACAGGTTCAGGTCCGAATAGTTCAGCGTGTTGTTGTTTACGTTCTTGCGGAAATCAGGATTTGTCGTGTAAGGTGCACGGAAGTCTATCGCATTTGCGTTAGACAGTTCACCGTCACAACTCTGTCCAGTGCTTGCACCGGTAAACACACTCACCTTGAAAGGGCGACCGGCCTCATGCTCCGCCGTAGCTTTTTTTGCAATCTCTGCCGGAGTACACTTCGGCACACCTGCAGGCGTAAAACCCGAAAGGCCAATCGTCTGTCCGTTCTGTATCAGTGCTGCAGCCTCAGCAGCAGTAATCCTTTGGAATTCCATAACAAACTTATTTTATTTATAATTTCCGCGCAAAATTACAAAAAATAAGTGAAATTCCCCTGCTTTTATGCCAACTTTTTGATTTTCCAGATATAGTTGCGCTCCGGGCTGTATTCTACCTCGGGTTTTCCATCCAAATCAACATCAGTTACAGTCCAGTAGTTGCCAGCGCCTTGATATTCTGCAGGAGTTGCCGTGCAGCGAACGGCATAGCAACCGTTCTTTCCCAGGTAGAATACCTGATAGCACCAGTAGGTGTGCGGAACATCCAGATTTATCGTACGCAGACGGCCGGCCTTGCGGATATTTTCCCCATTCTTGAAAGGACTTGCGAAAGCACTCGTGCATGCGTCCGTACTTTTTGCATGATAGCATACCTGGAAGGCTGGTGCACGGTAAAACTCATAGCGTTCCCTTGGATGGAACACAAACTGGCATGAATCCGTCATCTTGTCCGTCAGGCAGCCGTCCGAGCGAAGATAGTATCTGCGTCCCCCCTTCTCGGTATAAATGGCATAGGTACCTTCTGCCTTGATGCTCTTCACGGCCGCCTCGAATTCCTGATTCGGCTCCTGCATCATCTTCAGGGCCTCTGTAGGGTCGAAATCACCAGCCTCCTCCAACATCAGCAGATTTCCGTCGTCAAACATGTTATTTCCCGTACCGTAGTCAGTAATGATAACCCCATTGTTCTTGTTCAGGTTCAGCGTACATAGATATGATCCCTTGGAGATGAAGTCAAACACAAAGCAACTGTCCCGCGCAGTGATCTTGATTGCCGAGCCGGGCCCGCAATGGGGAGCATCTGTTTCCAAACCTCCTATATTGATGAAACGATTATCATCCACACTGTAAAGGTAATATGCATCTTTTTGTTTCAGGATGGCAAATGTTCCTGCCGTGTCCGCATGATTGGACAGGGCCATTTCCCACGAATTGCCAAGAGATTGTTTGCAGATACCAAGCGAGCCTCGCCGTTTCCCCCTGGAATGTATGAAATACTTCTTATTCGGACTGATCTGTTCCAATGAGGTTATTTCTGCGCATTTGTCCGGCTGTGAGAAATGCAGCCAAGTGAAAAACCCTGCTACAAGCAGTGCCAATGAAACAACGATTCCGACGACCCATTGACGTGATAAGTGAAGATGTTTCCAACAAGCGGATATCCATCTGGTGGACCTTCTGCCTATATGTCGATTAATACGGCAAAAATCGTCATAACCTGTGTATCCCAGAAATCTTGCCAGGATATCCAGTGTGACCTTGCGCGGACTTACTCCGGATACATATCCCCATAGGCGCATGAGCGTGCTTATGCTCAGGCGTTCGTGTGTACGTTCCTCTATCTTGTCAGCAAGCCATTTAAAATCAGATGGTGTTGTAAACGAATGTTTCAGTTCTTGTTCAATTGCCTTACGTAAATCCTCGTAATTGCTCATTACCTGTTTTTCCATGTATTTAAATTATGTTGCAAAATTAAAAAAAATAACTATGAAAAGAGTCATCAGTACAATAAAATACAAATCATCAGATCCCATTTTCGGCTAAATCCGAAAAAAATGAAATGGTATGACATGATATGACATGATATGAAATAAAAATCAACCATTCCTGATGAATATGAACTGTCAAAAGAAATTAAATAAACTTCTTCTTGTAGTCATTTATCGGTAAATTTGCGAGCATGTATTAATGTCTTAAAATAAAAATAATATCATGAAGTGTACTAAATGTGGAAATGAACTGAAAGACGGCATGAAGTTCTGTACAAAGTGTGGAACAGCTGTTAGTGCTAACCCTCAGCAGTCTGCTGTTAAGCAGTCTCCATCCATGAATGTCTGTATCAAATGTGGCAACCAGCTGAAGCCGGGACAGAAATTCTGTACAAAGTGCGGAGCATCCGTCAGTGCTTTACAACAACCTGCCCAAGTTGGTCAAAAAGGTTGGTTTACCGATGGTGTTCGCGCTGTGGCCAACGCTGTTACTGGTGGTGCCTTGAATCGTGACATCGAGCGTCAGCAACAACAAGCCATCCGCCAACAGGTTCTAGAAGACCAAGGGCTTATTAATGATGCCCAGCAGGTACAGCGTGCCGCCGAACGTGCTCAACGTAGTGTCGAAGAAGAGGCCGAACGTGCCCGTGACCGTCGTAATCAGGAAGCTATCGACGGTATTGATGTGGTACGTGGACGTGCCATTTGGAATATCCAGCCCGGACAGATTGCCCGGCGCGTCACGGAGAGCGAGTTCAACGAGATTGAAGGTCTGAAAGGTGTTATAATTCAGGAAGGTTGTACGGCTGTAGTATACGTTGATGGCGATCTCGTTGGCACACTCTCAGGCGGAGCTTATACATTCCCTGTAAAGAGTGATGCGGAGAAAAAGGCAGAGCGAGAAGCCGCAGAGAATAAAGTGGCTTCTGAAGAACAGCGTCAGCGCAAACAAGAAACTTTTATGGATCGTGGTCTTTTTGGAACCATCGGCATAGGTCTTGGTACCGTGCGTCGCTTCTTCTTTGGCAATAAAAAGGGTGAGAGCGAGCAGAAGCAAAAAGTACGCAAGGAAAAAGTGGACAAGATACTGAAGAGTAAGACACAAGCCAAACTCATTCGTGTCTATCTTGTCAGCGACCGTGTACTGACCCTTACCTTTGGCGGACAACCCTCGGATGCCGGCATCGATTTCGTACCTTTCAATGTACCCACAAAATTAGTAGATGTGGAAATAGGTGTATCCTTGCAGATGCAAATCACGAATATTAATGACTTCTTGTGCAACTATCTTGCGGACTGCGACAGCGTCACGTCCAATGCTGTGCAGCAGATGCTCATGCCCGCCGTTCAGAATCTCGTCTGCCAAATGCTGCGCAACCTTGACTACCAGCAAGATGGTCTGCCCGAACCCATTTTGAACAATCTGCGCAACCGTATTCAACAAGCTATCAACGAACAAGTGTTTGGCATCCAGTGTGTCCGCGTGATGCAGATTACTGACCGCTCGGCCGATTTTGATCGTTTCCGTGCCGTTGAACGCGAATTGTTCTGTGCAGAGAAGGAACTTGGATACTTGCAGCGTACAGGCGAGTTCCGCAATCGTCTGGCCGCAGAGACCAACAAGCAAGAAATTGATAAGGCGACAAACGAAGAGGATCTTCGCTACGCCTTGCAGCAGATTAATAAGGATCAACTGTTGCACGACGATGAAATGGAGCAGTTTATTCTCATGCTCAATGCACAGAAACGCCTTCGCGAAGCAAAGAGTCAGGAGGAGGAATATGAAGCTCTGATTGACATCAAGAAGAGTCGCCTCGTCAAGGATGACGAGATGGCAACACTCGAGGATGCCTTGGCTCAGAACAAGATACAACGTGATTCAGTCACCGAGATCATGCGCATTCAACACCAGCAGAGTGTTGATGACGCTCGCCTGAAAGCCCAGTGGGCACTTGATGACCAGAAGCAGGACCACGACTGGGAGCGTGAAGACCTTCAACGCCGTCGCAACTGGGGCATCGAAGACGAGCAGCGTGAGCGCGAGTGGATGCATGAGGAACAGGAGTACAACCGCAAGTGGGGCCGCACACAGCAAGAAGACGAATATTTATGGCAGAAGCATATCCGTGAAGAAGACTACGAATGGCAAAATCAGGAGCGTCAGCGCGAGGCCGAATGGAACCAGCGCATGCGCGAAGAGCAGTTGCGTCGAGAGAACGAGCAGACGGCTTATGAGCGTCAGCGTCAGAGTAAGTTCGATGATGCAGATCTCCATGAACGTAGAGCTGATAATGTTATCGAAAGACTGCGGAAAATGCAAGAAATGGCGTTGGCTGAACAAAACTCACGACAAGATTTCGAGTTAGCAAAAAATGCTCAGAATCAGGAAACGGAACGTGCTCGCATTGATGCCGAGACGAGGATGACCCAAGAGCAGATTGCCGCTGCTCACATGAAAGACATAGCTGGTTTGGATGTTGCAGCTCAATCTGAGATGGCAAAAATGATGGGCTCAGGCAATACAGTCAAGGCAGAAATGATGGAGCAGCAGAAGAACGAGATGAAAGACATGTACGAAAAGATGATGGCTATGCAACAGCAGAATCAAAATGGTCAGCAACAGCAAGCCAACATGACACAGCAACAAATGATGCAGATGATGCAGATGATGATGCAGGGCATGACCCAGATGGGTGCAGCACAGGCCGCTGGAGTACAACAGATGAATCAGCAGCAAATGAACTTCATGCAACAAAGAATTGCCGATCAAAAAGAGATGAAAAACGAGTACCGTGAGGATGCCCGGCGTCAGCAGGATCGTATGGATCACACGCTTGACCAGTCGCTCAATTACACCACACGTGCCCATCAGACCGACTCTCAGAGTTTTGCTCAGGCAATGGGTGGTACGCCACAGAACTTCCAACAGATGCCACAGCAGCCTAATCAGCAGTCCATGCCGACACAAGCACCCGTTGCATCCCAAGTACGCCATTGTCCTGTCTGTGGTGCCGAGGTACCCGAAGACGCAATGTACTGTGGTGAGTGTCGTAATAGAATGAATTAAATATATATATTAATCCTTTTAAGAAAAGTAATATGACTTTAAATCTTAAACTTGCTGCCGAACAACTGGCCGCTTATACCAAGCATGAAAACGCCCTCAAGGAAGGGGCAAAGTTCTTAACTGAATATATGGTCTATTTTGATCCCCAAAAGGCAGAAGGTCCATATAACGATGTCTATATGTATTGCTATATTAAACATGGTCTTATAACTAGAGATACCAAGATTTGCGAAAAGGGATTAAGCAAAATACAGAGGGCAGGAGACTGTGATGATTTGCAAGATTTTTTTGACTTGGTTTTATCCATAGGTCAAAAGTCCACATTGCAAGAGAAGCAGCATGACACACCAGAACATGCCCTGCACAAAGAATGGGATCAAAAGTTGTCTAAAGAACTTATAGATAAGTTTATAAGGAATGCTGACTTGTTTGAAGATGATGAAATAGACGAGGACATCCTTAATTCAATTTATGCTCAGACAAAATGCTCAGACAAAGAGAGTGGTGAGATACATTTTCAGAGAACTGATTTTGATGGCTTTGTCAAAGAAAACCTAACAAATGAGCAAATTACCTCATTACAGGGCTTAGTTAACGAGGCCCTTCGTTTCTTACTTCATAAAAAATGGAATGGTACATTACCTGAGGATATTATTGACCTCATAATGGACGTTGCAGATCTGTTTGATAACCCGTACGATTCGAAGTATATAGATTACAAGATATGTAGAGGAACATATATGCTGCACAAGAATTCATCACCAGATGAAAAAGATATGTTTGATGTTAATTTTTTGTATGAATATTTGACGGGTTTAATAGTTGACGACGCAACTCCAACACCCAATCAAGAAAAGATTCTACATCAGATAGCAAAGAGAATGTATGATTTTATTTACTCTTAAATTGTGGTTAAAAAAATCAGCAGGTTATGTATTGTCCAAAATGTAAGCGAGAATATGATAGTGGTAGCAAGTACTGCTCTTTTTGCGAAGATTTGTCAGGTCAGCCAATACGCTTGGTAGAAGACCTGCAGCAGGCTTCAGGCCTTAGCCTCAATCTCGGTGATGACAACGCCATTATGGGTGGTCTGCACATGACCGACTCTCATAATGTGCATAATGAAGACAAAAGTGTTCATAATATATCGAATGTCACCAACGTCACGCAGGTAGCCGCACAGAAGACAGAATTAGAACTCCTACAGGAGCGTAAGGCGCAGTTCCTGGAGTTGTGCAGACAAGTCTATGCTGACGGTATCTTGACAGATGACGAGAAAGGCATGCTGGAATTAAAACGCATTGAATTTAACCTGGATGAACACACTGCCATTCAGCTTATAGAGTCGGCATGCAAAATGAGGCATAGAAAGAAGTCTTTAACGGCAAAAGATGCTTTGACAATCAAACTTATCACACAACTCATCAAAGAGAATGACATCGAACGTCTGAGGTCTCAGATGCCACGTCTCAAAGCATTGTCAAAGACATATCAGGTAGAAGATGTGAATTTCATCTACAATATGTTGCTCTCAGCATTGCAGCCAGAAGAACTAATCGAAATATATGGGAAACAGCCAATAGATGAGTATTGGCAGACTTTCTGGGCATCTATTGCTTATTTGAAGATGGACGATGTTGCCGGTTTCGAAGAAGCTTCTTCAAGGCTTGCATTTTACACCAACTACCCAGATGGAAACGAACTGCTGTTACAAACACTGAGTCTTAGTCATGATTTTGGTACTGACAATAAAACTGTTCAGGAAACGTTGAAGATGTTGAATGAAGGTACTATCTCACCCGAACTGAGAGATTTCTGGCAGGCTATATGCCAAAGTCTTAATTTCACTAAGGAACACGGAAACATAGAAGCAACAGGAAACAATACATTTTATATTGAACATGTTGTACCACTTGATGCTTGCAAAAAACAAACAGAGTTGTTTGAACAAAGACGCCGAGATGCAGAAGAGGAGGCAATATTAATCATAACTGCAAGAAAGCAAAAGTCAGCTGCCTCGCGAAAGTGGATAATGGCTATAGGTGAAGCCATATCTTTCGATGAAGTGGAAGACTTTTGGAATGTAACTGGTCAAGCTGTTTTCTCCGGTTTGAGAGTTGAAGAGCCTACGGTTAAGAGCATCTCGAAATTCTTTAGTTCAATAAATACCAAAGACGATAGCTTGGTTCTCTTTCATCCCCAGAAATCAGAAATACTGGGGTTTAGCAACGGCAGTGGTGTGGGTGTAATCTATTTTATATCACGTGATGATAATAAGTATTATTCTCAATATGCCACTATAGAGATAGCAAGGCCTATTATGAAGGACTACTTTGCAAATGGCACCATTCCACATAATTATAGGTCATGGCAGTCGTGTAGTTTTACTGATTTACTTTCACAATAACTTTTTTATTCCTTTTTGTCAAAATGAAACAATCATCATATAATATTAAGTCTGAACAGTTTGCAGCATTACGTGCCGAGGCAGAAGCTGAAGCACAATCCATTTTAAAAGAAAGAAATGCGAGTAAACGTGCTATGGTGGGAACTGAGGTTTTGACTATTTTGAAAGAAGCAGAAAAAACAAAAGAAGCAGCAGATACAACAAGGTCAAAGGCCGCCGCAGAGGTCAAAGCAAAGGCAGAATCCCTCCTAAGGAAGAAAGAGATGGAGGCTGAAGAGAAAGCCAAGAAGTCGAGAAACCGTAAACGTATTGGTTGTTTAAGCGTAATTTTCGCTATATTCGCTTTTTGGTGGATTCAATCATCTATTAAGAGTTGTATGGAAGAACGTGAAGCAGAGGAGCAAGGGGTAGCGATTGAAGAAAATCTTGCTTCTGTAGATATCGAATCCAGTAATGACGTTTCCGACAACGACGTTGATGATGCTTCTACTGCTGTTACATCGTCGGCTGACCCTAGCGTTAAGATCGACCCCTCGTTAGACATCAGGAAACAGTTGGCAGTCTATTATGACTATGTCTATAGCGAGGACAACGGTTTCTACAAGCTGCGGAAGGGCAACAAATATGGTCTTGCAACAACCAAAGGCGTCGTTGTGTGTAAGCCCAAATATGACTATATCTATTCCGAGGATGATGATACCGGACTCATCAAAGTGCAGCAGAATAGCAAGTATGGCTTTATCACGCCGAAAGGACAGGAAATTGTTGCCCCCAAATATGACTATATCTCTTCCAAGGATGATGATACCGGACTCATCAAAGTGGAGCAGAATAGCAAGTATGGCTTCATCACGCCGAAAGGACAGGAAGTTGTTGCCCCAAAATATGACTATATCTATTCCAAGGATGACGAGACAGGACTGTCAAAGGTAGAGAAGGATGGCGGATACGGATTCCTTAACATGAAGACCTTCAAGGAGGTAACTCCATGTATATATACCTATATCTATAACTTGGACGGTGGTCTCTATAAGGTAGAGATTGGTGACAAAACAGGTTATTTAAACAAAGATGGAAGTGTACTCAAAAAACCTGAATAAATAGAAATAAAATTATGAAAAGTTCTAACAGCAAACAAGAGATTATTCATTTGATTGAGAATAACTCAAGCCTCTTCTACGATCCTTATGGGGAAAATCAGATTAATAAAATTCTCAAAAGGATTGACATATATGAGGATGACATGGATCTTTATGATTTCGACATCTTTATTGACGACCTAGAACAATTAGCAAGGGAAGACTTGGATGAATCTCAAAAGGAGACTCTTCATGAAATAGCATCAGCGGTGGATGTGTATTTGAGAACGCATAAAGAGCAATCTTAACCATGTCCACCATCACAAGCAACTGTATGCAAAGTCATTCTATCAGATTTAGCACTGTTGTCTAAATAACTATTCATTCAATAACTGATGAGCAATATATCATCTATTAGAAAAACCGCTGAAGCTGAAGCCGAAGCTATATTGGCTGAACGCAGAAGGAAGCAAAAGAGAGGTCAGAAAGTGTCCAATGCCAACTGCGAAAAGGCTGAAGCCGAAGCTCAAAGAATAGAAGCGGCAAGAGCTGAAGCACGCATGGCCGAGGAAGCTAAACGAAAAGCCAACGAAGAAGAAAGAATTCGTAAAGCAAAAGAAGCAGAAGAGGCCAGACGGAAAGCAGAAGAGGAAGAGTACCGCAAACGAGCATTGGAGGCAGCAAGACGTCAAACCAACGAAGCAGATGAAGCGAAACTCAGAGCTAAAGAACGAGAGGAACGTATGCAAAGAGAAGAAGAGAGAAAAGAAAAACGTGAAAACTTTTTCGTGGTTCTTGGCATTGCTACTGGTGTTCTTGCTTTGATTTGGTTTTGTGTCGTAACATGGCAAATGCTGAATAGTTGGGTAGCCATTCTAATCGGTATTCTGTTCGGTCTTGGGGTTTTTACAGGCGCAGCTGGATTGTTAATTGGGAACCGTGATACTAAAAGATGGAAAGTGTGCCTCTGGGCTTTCATCATTGTCGGCATAGTATTATTCATGTCAACATTTTCTCTTTTCATGTCATTGTTTGTCGCACTATTCTGCTCAGGCCTTTTAGCGGTGGTAAGTTACCAATTCTCATTATTCGAGGATTAAATACAACTGTATCATGAATATCGACGAATACTTGAACAATATACAATCCGACCTCAACAAGCAACTGTCGAGGTTCGACGTGGGTACCCTGCAAACGTCTAACAAGGAAAAGGAGGAAGGCAAGTTCTGTCCAGAGTGTGGAACGAAGGTAGAGACCGGAGCCAATTTCTGCCCCAATTGTGGATTTTGCTTCAACGAGGTTCCTGCCGTTAACGATGAAAGCGACGAAAATGAGGGCATCATCTGGACCGATACTGCTATCTTAGCAAAGAAGTATGATATCAGTCGTGAGGAGGTTCAAGACTTGCTCATGGACTTCATAACCACCAACGAAGAGATGGGTGTTGACTGGTATCTCCTCGATATGGCCGACCATCAGCATGAATTGGGCGAAGCTACGTGGATGGACTACAGCGATGTGCTGCAGCAGTATATCAAGGACGAGGGTATCGCAGCTGGTCCGCATCTATCGTTGTTTATCGTTGGCGGTAACGACGTTATTCCCCAGCCATCCGAATCCAATCCCTGTTTCTCGCCATCGCCTTGGTCAGACGGAACATACGAGGATCATGTTTTCGCCGATTTCTATTACTGCTTTTACGGCCAGCTTCCACTTGATTTCCTCGACTTCAACAAGGCCCGCTGCAATGTAGCCCGTCTGCCTCTGGAGATGGGCGAAATGCATACCACGATAGAGGAAGACCTGCAAGCCTACTTCAACATCAGCAATTTGGTTAGCGAGGAAGGCGGCATCAAAATTGGTCGGGCCGTGATGACCTCGAACTACGACTGGATACCCGCCAGCCGCGAGATGTCGCGCAACCTGCCTACAGAGCATATGGACAACGAGGAGAACGTCGTTTTGGACAACATGTTCCTGAGCCCGGACATCATGGAAGACATGGACGAGGACCTCAGCGACCTATATTTCGAGAAACTCTCCGAGGCCGACATGCTTGTGTTCAACCTGCATGGCGCCTGCAATCCCAACGACTCTGGTTTCTATAGTAGTGACCTGGCGTTTTCCATCGATATGCTTCAGCAGAGCAATGCCCGCATCTTCAACACAGTAGCTTGCTGGGGCGGCAGATATATCAAATACAAACGCGAGCAAAGTATGCTCATGTCAGCTATGTATGGCGGCGGTGTGCTGCTCTATAGCGGCTCTTGTGTGCCTGCTATGGGTAAGTGTGGCAACTTCCAGTGTGACGAAACTTGGCGCATACAGCCGGCAGCCTATAGCGAAACCTTTATGGCACGCTTTGCCGAATATCAGTGCTTGGGAACAATGACTGCCGGAGAAGCTTTCCTAAAGGCGAAGTGTGACTATTATAATACCAGCCGACAGATTGAAGAAGATGAAATAATACTGGGTACAGTACTGATGTTCAACCTATATGGTAATCCCAAGCTGAGGACATGTCCTGATACAGATGCCTTGAGCGACATTCAGTTCGATGACGGTTCTAAGTCTGCGATTAAGCAAGTGCAGAGCGATGCTTGTATCAGCTCTGCCGAGCGTGAGCAGGCTCGACCGAAGGTCAAATCTGTTCGTATGCCCTTCCGTAAGATGAAACGTACCACCGTGATGAAGAACGTCAATCAGAATAATGGCGCCAAATCCCTGCTCGACGAAGTGCGCGGACTCGTAGATAATAACCTGCGCCAGATTCACGAGGCTATCACCCGCAATCTCTACCAACAGTTGGGTGTGGAGCCACGCGAACTCTATAGTGTGGAGCGCTATGAGACTACCAATGCCAAAGGTCAGAGTGAACGAGGCTATCTCTATAACTACAACAAACAGTATGGCCCTATCCACTCACAAATCCGGGCGCGCCTCGATGAGCGTGGCCGTCTGCTTGATGCCATACAGACTAAGTGAGCATATAATTGTAAAACGCAAATCGTAATATAGATATGTATTGTCCAAAATGTAAGCGAGAATACGACGGAAAATTCTGCCCGGAATGTGGAGCAAAACTCATAGAGAAACCAGTTCCACAAGGCGGCTTCAACCTAAACCTCGGTGATGCCAATGCCATTAGCGGAGGTGTACATTTGGCAGATTCCCACAATGTGCATAATGAAGACAAAAGTGTTCATAATATATCGAATGTCACCAACGTCACGCAGGTAGCCGCGCAGAAGACAGAGATAGAGATTCTTCAGGAAAAGAAGACGCTTTATCTTAATGAGTGTAAGCGTGCATACGAGGATAATGTGTTGGAGCAGTCGGAAGTAGTAGCGCTTGAGGAATGTCGTATAAAGTTGGGATTGAACAAAAGCACTGCCAACACTATCTTGGAATCAGTCAGGGTAATGTCTGAGCGTAATGCCCGTAAGACAGAGTTGAATCCTATTGCGAGAACTAAACTGAAGATACTGACAGACAATCTCCAGAAAAATGAGGTCAAGGCTCTAATGCAGCAGATTGACACTCTTGAGTCGCTGGTCAATAAGTACGAACATGATGAACTCAGACGAAAGTTTTACCTTGTCCTTGCAGCCCTGAAAAGTGAGAAATGTATAGCTTTGTATGAGAACACCAAGACTGATAATTACTGGAATACCTTTTGGAGCTATCTTGCATATATCAAGTCTGGTCGTATATCAGAGGCAGAAGACACTCTTGCCTCATTAGACCGCTTTACCAGCTATCCTGAAGATAATACGACTGTTCTTGCCACCGCTGGAGCTATCATGATGGGTGATGACGTAACCGCAAAAGAACTTCTTAATGCCGTGATAGGTGAATACACCCCTGCTCTTCAACGCTTTGTGGATAGTATTTATCTCCTCCTTGAACCCGAAACTGCAAAGGAGATGGGTGCAGACGAGAATACCTGCGCTTTCTACCTCGTCAACTTCTTTGGACAGAAAGATCCCAGAGTGAAAGCGGAGGAGGAAAGAAAGAGGAAAGAAGCCGAAGAGGCTGAGCGGAGAAAACAAATAGAAGAGGAAAAGAAACGAAAGGCAGAAGAGGAGAAAAAGCGTAGAGCCGAAGAAAAGGCCAAACGCGAAGCAGAAGAGCAAGCAAGGCGTGAAGCTGAAGAAAAGAAAAAGGCGGCCGAAGAGGCTCGTTTAAAGGCTGAGGCTGAACGTAAGAAGAGGGAAGAAGAAGAACGTAAGCGAAAAGCAGAAGAGGAAAGAAGAAGACTGGCAGAAGCCAAAGCGAAAGCTGAACGTGAAGCCCGAGAGAAAGCCGAGGCGGAAAAGAAACGCAAAGAGGAAGAGGAAAGGAGGCATGCTGAAGAAGAGCGCAGAAAGCAGGAAGAAGCTCGAAAGAAAGCGGCTATCAAGACTTTTAACGGACATGAATGCGTAGATTTAGGCTTGCCCTCTGGAACACTTTGGGCGACATGTAACATTGGTGCATCAAAGCCAGAAGAGTATGGCAACTATTTCGCATGGGGCGAAACATCTGGTTATAATGAAGGTAAAAGAGATTTCGATAATGAACATTATAAGTTCATAACAGGTGATAAAAAAGGCTTGCTTGAATTCTTGCTCGGTTCCAAATGGATATATACAAAGTACTGCGATAACAAGACAAAGGGCAATGTGGATAACAAATCGAGTCTTGACAAAGAAGATGACGCGGGACATGTTCAATGGGGGAAAGGATGGCGCATTCCCACTAAGGAGAATTTCAACGAATTAATAAACGAAGAATATACCGAGTGTAGTAGTTTCACTATGAATGGAATTAAAGGCTTGTTGATAACTAGTAAGATAAATGGCAATAGCATTTTCATTCCCATAGGCGGGACATATGGTGAGTTTGAAGCGAATGAGAAATCTGATAAAGGCGAAGTTTGGTATTGGTCTCGTACACTCGGAAGACAAAACCATCTTGCATATTCGCTATGTTACATACCTCGTTCTTCTGTTTCTTCTCCTCTTCTCATTGATGTACGCCGTGAGTTGGGTATGCAAATTCGCCCTGTACACTCCAAAGAATAGTAGAATCATACAGTAAATAACTCTTAGAACCTCACGATGTATAGGTAATCGTAGAATAACAAATGGAAATAAAAGACAACTTTTTTTCTTCGAATCAGATGAAGAATTTAATTCGGCCATTTCGTTCTCCTATAGATTAATAATTGGTACATTAGTTACCTTAGGTGTAGCGAGCGCAGAGTCAAACCTGTTTGAACTATGCCGAGTCGTGACAGTGGAAGAATGAAATTCAAAGGTCTTGGGTCGTTATTAATAAAACGATTAGTACATCTTAACGATGAAAACAACATGACTTTAGAGAATAGAATAAAAAAAGATTTATCGGAGCTCTATAATGGAGGTGCAACTCCTGGAGTTATTAAAGATGCATTAGACTTGAACGGCCTGATTCAAGCTAAGCCTGGTCAGACTTCGTTTGCCACAAAGGCCCTTCCTGGTTATTATGCTGGTGATCGTAAAGCGAAAACTGTTATGGTGATGCTTAATCCTGGTCTGGATGTCGATGAGGCTAACAGAAATCTTATGTGTGACATCATGAAACGTTCAATGGTGAATGCAGGAGATGTCGCGAGTTATCACAAATGGTGTCAGGATTATGGCCATATAGATAAGTTGAGACACGACAATTTCGACCTGAAGCAAGCTTTCTTTCTTCACTACTGGAAAAACACAGGTATTAACTTACCTAAAAATCTTTGTGCTAAGCCCAAGAGTGACCCACAAACATTACTTGATGCCAAAGAAGCCGTTCTTACTCAGAAACTTCAACTAGAACTGATTCCTTATGCATCAAGTTCTTTTAGCAGCTTTGCAAAAGGTAAGATTTCATTAGTATTTCCTTTTGTTGAGACGCTGTTTGTTGAATTATTCTCTCAAAATAGAAAGTATGTGATTTTCTGTTCTCGGAAGTTTGAACGAGTTTTCAAGAAGTACAATAAAGAACATCCTGGAACGATTGATTTCAAAGGAACCGTCTCACAGAAAATTAATGGTAGTAAAATTAGCGGCTCTTGTACTAAAATATGCATTCATTATAACAGCAAGTCTCTTGATGCCATTATAGCTAATACGTTCCCCAATCAAGCATTACCAAATGCGTATGATTTAATGGAGGAATATGGGAAATTCTGTTATGAAACTTATTAGTCTATATAATAATCATACGTGTTACGAAGGGGGGATATTGAATATAATCAAAGAAACAAATAACTAAAAACCTCACGATGTATAGGCAATCGTTTTCTGCAATAACCCATTCGTACTGCATAAAAAAGTATAAAATTTATGCAATAGACATATATAATTGAATAAAAAAATAGTAATTTTACCGGCGAAATAAAGATATAAAAAGTATGAAGACGATTATTCTGAACCTACGAAAGGAACGCGATGAACTGTTGTCGCGTCCTTATCTGAAGCGCCGGAACTACCAGGATGCAGACACGTTGCTGAGCAGTCACCTTATTAAATTGATCACAGGGCCTCGGCGTGTTGGCAAATCTACTCAGGCGCTGCTGATGCTTCGAAACAAGAATTTCGCCTACCTGAACTTCGACAGCCAGCCGTTGTTGGACTCTTGGGATGCAAACCTTGTTATGCGGATGTAGGACGATGTTTATCCTGGCTACGAATATATCCTGCTTGACGAGGTTCAAAACCTTGATGCTTGGGATTTGTGGGTCAGCGAACTCTATCGTTTGGGGAAGAATCTTGTTATCACCGGTAGCAATGCAAAAATGCTTAGCAGTGAGATGGCAACGGTGCTGACAGGCAAGTATCTTCAGGTGGAGATGCTGCCCTTTAGTCTTGAAGAGTTTTTCGACTGGAACAAAATCGACCTCAAGGCGCTAAAGCCCGAACAGCAAACAGATGCCTCTGTACTGACGGATGACTATATGAGAAATGGCGGCTATCCAGAGGTGGTGGCATCGCGCCAACTGACACGCAGCTATCTTGATACATTGTTTGACTCTATCGTATGGAAGGATGTGGCCAAGCGCCATAACGTCCGAAACACTACGGACTTGAACAATTTGGCCATGTATTTGGTTTCTAACTTCTGTAATCCCGTAACTGCCAACGATCTGACAGAGGAGTTAGGATTCTCCAGTGTCAATACCACTAAGAAGTTTATGGACTATCTGCATGAGCCATATCTCTTCTATTTTCTGCCCCGATATAATAACAAGCTGAAACTGATGAAGAAAGCTCCACGAAAAGTCTATGTAGTTGACAACGGCTTTGTAGCTGCAAAAGCATTCGCTCTGAGTGAGAACTTGGGACATCTGTTGGAGAACCAAGTGTTCATCGAGCTGGTCCGTCGTGGATACGATACTGACAAGACGATGTTCTATTATCGTTCACGTAACGACAAGGAGGTGGATTTCGTTTTGCGGAAGGGTCCCCATATAGAATGCCTAATACAAGTATGCTACGATATGAGCAGCCCCAAGACAGAAAAACGTGAGGTGGACAGTCTTGTTGAATGTGCAGGGGAACTGAAATGCGACAATCTCGTCATTGTCACGATCAACGATGAGCGAACCTTAGAAAAAGACGGGTATAAGATAGATGTAATTCCGATATCAAAGTTTTGATGAATGGAGTATTGAAATTGAAAAATCTTAGAATTGACCGACAAGGAGCGCCAAATATGAAGCCATTGCAATATACTGTAAAGAATAACATATGAACGGATTCCAGATTCTGAATGGTATGCAGTTGTTCGGCCGAGCTTTTCGCGCTACCCGACGAGAGATATGGGTGTCGCTGAAGGTGCTGGCTATTGTGACATTGTTGTTTGCTTTGGCAATGTATATAGCTGAGCACTATCAGAATCCGGAATTCTCGTTCTGGGATGCCTTGGTGTGGACTTTCGTAAAATATGTGGAAGACCCAGCGGACATTGCAGAGGCTCCTGTTACAGTTGTAGGTAAAATTGTTGGTACACTTGTCGGCGTGTTAGGTATCGCCATCTTTGCCGTCCCTGCCGGACTAATTGGCTCAGGACTGATGGACGCGATGGCTGATGAGAAGCGCGAAAAGGATTTGCAAGACTATCGCCATCGTATGTGCAAATCTTTCCGTCGTACTGTAGATAAGACGCTTAGAGGCTATCTGAACACTCTGCCGGATGGTGGCGGAGAGAAGTTTAAGAAATTGAACTTCGTGCCTCAACGCATCCCTGTTTCGCGTATTCAGTTGCGTCAGGGCATCGACATGAAGGATATCTTTGATATTTGTCGTGAATTCCCAGAATTCCGGTTGAAAAATTTGGCTGAGGCCATTAGCGATGAAGAGCATCCTGAAGACCGATTTGTAGTAGAGCACTATCCCCTGAACCGTCCGTATGGTTGCTGCATCAATCGCCAGTCGCACGTTACTATTGTGTCTACCAGCAGTTGTATCGAGAACGGAACAGGATGGTTTACCTACTATTTGGCAAAGTTTGGCGGGTTCAACTATGTAAGTAAGGATATTGAGGTTGACCCTGACGAGTTGGACTCGTTTTACAACTTGACAGATGAGCCACTCTATGAGAAGAACTCCTGTTCTGCCTACGATGCAAGGAAAGATAAAGAAGCACTGGCCATGCTTGACCTGAAAGAGACTAACCGTCGTGCTTTTTTAGATGACATACGATTGTTGGCTACTGGTGACGACAGCTGGGTTATTCTTGTTACCACTCAAATCAAGAATTCGGATAATCCTATTGACTTTCATTTTGCGAACACTCGTAAAGACGGAAGTGACTCTACAGTCATCAACAAACAAGTCTACCAGCAATTCTGCCAGAAGTTTGACGAACTGATGGCAGGGGAGTATGAACTGAAGTCTGATTTACATTCGATACGCTATGCTCTGACAAAGAACAATCTTGGCTATAAGTTGCGTCAGCGAGGGATTCAGTGTAACACATTTGTTTTGCGACCTTCCTGCGATATCGTCAATTTTGACAACCGTAATTTGCTCATAGCGTTCCGTATGGCTCTGCTAATCGGTGAACAATTGGATAATGGGCGTGGTATAAAGGCTGAGGATGTAGAAGACCTGTCAACCTCATGTTTTGGATATCAGGAAAAGAATTAAAATAATTATAGCATGGCATTGCAACAATTGACAGCTTGTCGGAAACAGGCAGAGCAGATGGAACAGGAAGCTGCGCGCATGTCGTTGGCAGCTGGCACGAAGGTTCGCTTGGAGGCTCTTCTACGAGCAGCCAAGGAGTCACTGACTGAGGCAGAGCAGTTGATGAAAGCAGAGAAAGGCGATTTGCCTGAAAGTGCTGCTAAACTGCAGTTGTGGGAACGCAAACTTCTGGACTTGAGCTTGCGTAACAACTTGTTGAACATGCGGATAGGCAGGAATGCCATCCGGTATGATCATGATGACATTGCTACCCTCGAGGATGAGTTGGATATGGGCAAGGAGTTCGTTCTGGATCAGAAGGAACTGAAGGGCATATATCGTGCCGTGCGCACCAATATGGAGGAGAGCGGGGTTAACACTCTTTTCCTGACGCTGGGTACTCTGGTATGGAACGAGCGCAGTGGCGGCCGTCAATACGAGGCTCCCCTCCTGCTGGTTCCTGTCGGCATTGTAGCTATGAAGAATGGGGTATACGCCATTCGCAAGCGTGACGATGAGGTGATGCTCAACGTGACGCTGATGGAGTTCCTGAAACAGCAGTTCGGTATTACGGTTGACGGCATTAACCCGTTGCCGCAGGATGCCCACGGCATTGATGTGAGCCTGGTGCTCCATCAGGTGCGCGGAGCGGTGAGGGGCCAGGTGGAATGGGCGGTACAGGAAGACTCTGTGCTGGGCATCTTCTCGTTTGCCAAGTTCGTGATGTGGAATGACATACATAGTCATGGTGATGCTGTGATGCACAACCCAGTAATCCGCTCTCTCGTTGAGGGACATCTGGTGATGGAGGATGACAGTGAACCTGTGGATGCACGTCAGATGGACAGTACGGTACATCCCAGTGAAATGGCTGTTCCTGTGGATGCGGATTCGTCGCAGTTGGAAGCTGTGGCAGAATCGGTCAGCGGACGCTCCTTTATCCTCTACGGCCCTCCTGGAACAGGCAAAAGCCAGACTATAACCAATCTGATTGCCAATGCCTTGTATCACGGTAAGCGTGTGTTGTTTGTTGCAGAGAAAAAAGCGGCTCTTGAAGTAGTGCAGTCACGTCTTGCAAGGATAGGCCTTGCGCCATTCTGTCTTGAAATGCATTCCAACAAGATGGACAAGCAGCATTTCCTCAGGCAGATGCAGGATGCTATTGATGCAACGGGTGCTACGCCACCTGAGGACTTTAAGCACACTGCCGATGCGCTTTATGCCCAGAGGATGCAGCTTATCGGCTATGTCGAGGCCTTGCACCGTCCGTTAACCTTCGGTTTGTCGCTGTATGACTGTATAAACCGCTATCTGGCCATCGAATCCCAACCTGTCCAGCTGCCGGGGGATTTCATAAAAGGACTTACGACCGAACGTATGGATGCCGTATGTGAGGAAATCAGGGCATTGGATTCTGGCAGGATGATTTTAGGTATGGAACCTCAGGAGCATCCCTTGTATGGTCTCCGCCCCAAACCAGCAAGTTCCCGGAAATCGGCATATCCCATGATGGGTGATACGCTGGAAAGGATGTTGCCGCAATTACCGCAGATTGTCGGTACTGTCAGAAATCAGATTGAGCGCGGCAAATCCATGAGGTTTGTCAACAAGACCACACGCCAATACGTAGAAGCGGATTACAAATGGAGGCGGTTTACGGCTCTGGCTATGGTCGATGATGCGTTGCTTGATGACATTGATGCCTTGCAGGCTGCTGTCATGCGATGGAGTGCGGCGGTAGCGGAACTTCCTGTATGGGAGCAATATACGGGCCTCACCAGTGCTCTCGAAACTGCAGGATTGTCGGATGTGGTGACGCTATACGATTCCGGTGTTCCGACAGCAGATATATGCCAGTCATTCCGTGCGGCGTGTTACCGGCAGGCAGCATTGGATGCCATTCAGGGCGACCCGGCACTGAGTCAGTTCAACGGGATGCTGTTTTCCCAGGTAATTGAGAAATATAACGCGCTGACCCTCGAGTTCCAGCAATTGACTCGCAAGGAACTTGTGGCAAGGTTGTCTGCACAGATACCTGCCAACACACGCGACTCGCAGCTGAGCAGCGAGCTGACACTTCTGCGCAGGCGCATTGCCAACAAGGGACGCGGAACCAGCATACGCGGTATCATCGGGCAGATGCCGGAATTGTTGCCGCGATTATGTCCTGTGATGCTTATGAGTCCGCTCAGTGTGGCACAGTACATAGACATCAATGCTCCTCAGTTCGACATCGTTGTTTTTGACGAGGCCAGCCAGATGCCCACAGGTGAGGCAGTAGGTGCCATTTGCAGGGGAAAGTCGGCAATTGTCGTGGGCGATCCCAAACAGATGCCTCCAACCAGTTTCTTCTCTGTAAATGTGATCGACGAGGACGAGGCGGAAATGGATGACCTGGAGAGTATTCTGGACGATTGCATATCACTGTCAATGCCTGCCCGCTACCTTGGGTGGCACTATCGTTCCAAGCACGAGAGCCTCATTGCTTTCAGCAACCATAATTACTATGACGGGCGTCTGATAACCTTCCCGTCGGCAGATGATATGGTGCCGCATATCACTTGGCAGCATGTGGAGGGTGTGTATGATTACGGGAAAACCCGTACCAACCGTGCCGAGGCAGAAGCTATCGTTACGGAAGCCATAAGTCGCATGCAAAGGTTCCCGGAACGTTCTGTCGGCATTGTGGCATTCTCGAAACAGCAAAGCGACCTGATCGAGGATATATTTAATGAGCAGATGCAACAACTGCCGGAACTGGATATCCGTAATCGTGAGGCGGAGGAACCGGTTTTTATCAAGAACCTGGAGAATGTACAGGGTGACGAGCGCGATGTAATCCTGTTCAGCGTATGCTATGGGCCAGACCGTGACGGCAGGGTTTCCATGAACTTTGGCCCGTTGAACAAAGTTGGCGGTGAACGCCGCCTGAACGTGGCCGTGAGCCGTGCGCGCTATGAAATGAAGGTATTCTCGACGCTGAAACCGGAGCAGATTGACGAACGCCGGACACAGGCCGAGGGTGTTCTTGGGCTCAAGCGATTCCTGCGTTTTGCACAGCAGGGTGTTCTGCTGTCAAAGGATGCTGAAGAAACTGCCGGCAATAAAATGGGGAAAAACGTACAGCCTATGATTGCACAACTGGCGGATGCCATACGCAAGAGGGGGTATGAGGTGCATACCGGGGTAGGCACGTCGGCTTTCCGAGTGGATGTTGCTGTTGTAGATCCTGCCAACAGCGAACGCTATATGCTGGGAATCATCTGTGACGGTCATAGCTACTATCGCCTGAAGACCGTCCGTGACAGGGAGGTGGTGCAGCCCACAGTATTGCGGATGTTAGGTTGGAATATCATGCATGTATGGTCAGTGGACTGGATGCTGCGTTCAGACAGCATTGTTGACTCTGTCCTCAGGCAAATCACGGGAGTTTGACACTCTGTGTCTTTTCCTGAATATGGTGTATAATATTACTAAAATCTAAGAATAATGGAAATACTTGCTATAATAGGCATCATTGTTCTCCTAGGTGTCATCTTTACAGGTGGCGGACTTTTGGGATGGCTGCTGAAAGGATTTGGGGCTATATTTGAGTTTTTGCTTGAGGGATGGGGATCATGTCTAAGAGTCATTGTGTGGATAATAATCATCCTGTTCTTCCTGTTGGCATTGACGATATGATCCTTCAATAAAACGGCATCCCAAGACCTTTCTACTACAGGATTAGAAGGATGCCTGCCAGCCTCCGGCAATAACGCGTTCAACGACTGGTTCTTAATATCCTCATTATTACCCTAATACAGTTCGGGTACCTTTTCTTCAGTGTACGACGCATCCACGTAAAAATTAAGATAATCCTTCTCACTTAGGTTATCGAGTGTATCAACTTGCACCAAAGTGGTGTTGACAAGTTCGTTTAGTGTCTTCATCGCTCGCTCTTCCGTTGTCATTAGGTTGTAATTATCTATACAAATATAGGATTTTTTCAGAAAAATTTCAAGATTTAACCCCAAAAAAATGCCCTACCCTGAAAAATGTTGTTTTTTAGGGCAGGACACACACCATATATGTCATTAATGACACATGACATACGTGACCTATCGTCGCAAATTTTATCCTCGAAAAGAGAAACGCCGTTTCTCTCACAGCGAGAAATATTTCCCCGCTAAACAAAAAAAGTGTCTGCTGGTATCAACAGACACTTTTTGGCTCGAGCCAAACGATCAAATGGCATGAGCCGATCGATCAATCGGCTTAAGCCAAATGCCAAAATGGCTCTATAGGGAAATTGTCTTTTTATATCCGTCAGGTTGTTAAATGATTAAGACACGAGGCTATCTGCTCGTCACTGATGGTGTGGTTCATAAGATCGCCATTTATATACTGTTCGTAGCTAGGCATGTCGATCAGTCCATGACCTGAAAGGTTGAATAGAATGACTTTCTCCTCGCCTGTTTCCTTACACTTGTTGGCCTCGTGGATTGTGGCGGCGATGGCGTGGCAGCTTTCAGGCGCTGGAATTATACCTTCGGTACGGGCAAATAGCATACCTGCCTCGAATGATTCCAACTGAGGAATGTCCACAGCACGCATAAGTCCGTCCTTCAGCAACTGGCTGACAATCATTCCTGCACCATGGTAACGCAGGCCTCCGGCGTGGATGTTGGAAGGCTTGAACTGGTGTCCTAGTGTGTACATGGGCAGTAGGGGTGTGTAGCCGGCCTCGTCACCGAAGTCATATTGGAACTTTCCGCGTGTCAGTTTAGGACAGCTTTCAGGTTCGGCAGCGATGAACTCTGTAGTCTTGCCGTCATTCAGATTGTGACGCATGAAGGGGAAGGCGATGCCGCCGAAGTTGGAGCCGCCTCCAAAGCAAGCAATCACGGTGTCTGGATATTCGCCGGCCATCTGCATCTGTTTTTCTGCCTCGAGACCTATGATTGTCTGGTGCAGGGCTACGTGGTTGAGTACGGAGCCGAGTGTATATTTGCAATTAGGTGTAGTGGTTGCAAGCTCTACTGCCTCGCTGATGGCCGTTCCCAAAGAGCCTGGATGTGTCGGATCTTTGGTAATAATGTCCTTTCCTGCACGGGTGGACATTGACGGAGAACCAGTCACAGCGGCACCGAAGGTGCGCATGATGCTTGATCGGTAGGGCTTCTGCAGCATGGTAATTTTTACTTGATATATGGCACATTCCAGACCGTATATCTTGGCTGCATACGATAGGGCTGCTCCCCATTGCCCGGCTCCCGTCTCGGTGGTTACATTAGTCGTGCCTTCCTGCTTTGCATAGTAGCACTGTGGTAAAGCCGAGTTGATCTTGTGTGACCCCAGCGGGTTTGTCGATTCATTCTTGAAATATATGTGTGCTGGTGTTCCCAGTGCCTTCTCCAGTTCATAGGCACGCACCATGGGGGTGCTACGGTAGAACTTGTACTTGTAGAGCACTTCTTCGGGAATGTCGATGAAAGCATGCTCTGTGTCCAGTTCCTGCACGCAGCACTCGCGTGGGAAAATGTGTGCCAGGTCGTCTATGCCCAGAGGTTGCTTGGTTACCGGGTGGATGGGTGGCAGTGGCTTGTTGGGCATGTCGGCCATGATGTTGTACCACTGTGTGGGAATCTCTTTCTCTTGCAAGATAAATTTCTTTTGTCGCATAACGATTGTTGTTAGGGGTTAATAAAAAAAGAGGCCCGTCGTAAGAACGACAGGCCTCCGGAGTATCCATTATATTAAACTTACAGGTACATGGCTATCTTCTCACGATCTTTTGAATCTTGAGTACTGCCACCACCAAAAGTTTGCTGTTCTGATCATCTGATTTTGTGTTTCGTCCGCAAAAGTAGTGGTTTTCTTAATTCCTACCAAACTTTTTGCATAATATTTTTACACAAGTTTTTTATTTCCTTTATTTAATTGATTATTTTGTTGCCAGATCCTTGTCTATAAAATCAAGCAGCCGGTCTACGGCTTCGGCCTCGGGAATGTTCTTCTCGATGCACTGCTTGCCTTTGTAGAGGGAAATCTTGCCGCGTGCTGCACCGACGTAGCCGTAGTCGGCGTCTGCCATTTCGCCCGGGCCGTTGACGATGCATCCCATGATGCCTATCTTGAGGGTCTTGTATCGGGGATCCTGCTGGGAGCGCTGGCTGATGGCCGCCTTGATACGGTGTATGGTGTCCTGCAGGTCGTAGAGTGTGCGGCCGCATCCGGGGCATGAGATATATTCGGTCTTGGTGATTTGTACGCGTGCTGCCTGCAAGATGCCTTGGGCAACGGGGATCTCGGCCTCCGGGGCCTCGCTGAGGCTTACGCGTATGGTATCGCCTATGCCGTCAAGGAGCAATGCTCCGATACCTACGGCACTTTTCAGCCTGCCGTCTTCGCCCTCGCCTGCTTCGGTTACGCCCAGGTGCAGGGGATAGTCCATGCCTTCCTTCTCCATCTGGCTGCACAGAAGGCGTACGCTCTGTACCATGACGACGGTATTGGATGCCTTGATGCTGACAACGACGTCGGGGAAATGCTCACGCTGTGTGATGCGGAGGAATTCCATGCAACTTTCCACGATTCCATCGGGGGTATCGCCGTATCTTGACATGATGCGGTCAGATAGGGAGCCGTGGTTTACGCCTATGCGGATTGCGGTGCCGTGCTTGCGGCAGATGTCAAGGAAATTGCAGAAGCGCTGGTCGAGGCGCTGGAGTTCCTGGGCATATTCCTGGTCGGTATATTCCAGCTGCTTGAACTGACGGGCAGGGTCTACATAGTTGCCGGGATTGATGCGTACTTTCTCGACGATGGTTGCGGCAACATCTGCGACGTTAGGGTTGAAATGTACGTCGGCACAGAGTGGTATATGGGCGTATCCGTGCTGGTCAAGTCCCTGGCGGATGTTGCGCAGGTTTTCGGCCTCGCGTGTTCCCTGCGTGGTAAGGCGAACCAGTTGTCCGCCTGCCTGTATGATGCGTATTGCCTGCTCTATGCAACCCTGTGTGTCCATTGTGGAGCATGTTGTCATACTCTGCACGGCAACGGGGTTGTTGCCTCCGATGTGTAATTGTCCTATGCGTACCTCGTGGGTCTTTCGTCTAGAATTCATAATGAAATAACCGCTAGTTTACCTTATTCTTATATTTAACTTGCGATAGTTCCTGGTTTGCATTGACTATTTTCTGCTTCAGGCTTTCCTTGTAGGAATGCAGCCTTTCGGACAGGGCGTGGTCGGACAGGGCAAGCATTTCGGCTGCGAGGATAGCGGCATTGAGTGCTCCGTTCACGCCTACGGTGGCAACGGGGATTCCGGGGGGCATCTGTATTATGCTGAGCATGGCATCGAGGCCGTCAAGCATGCCCTTGATGGGGACTCCGATAACTGGTATCGTGGTATTTGCTGCTATGACGCCCGGCAGTGCTGCTGCCATACCGGCACCTGCAATGATAACGCGTACGCCGCGTGCCTGGGCACCAGTGGCAAACTGTTCGACTTCGGAAGGTGTGCGGTGGGCTGAGAGGGCGTTCATCTCGAAGGGAATATCCATCTGGTCGAGGAATGCTGCAGCTTTTTCCATAACGGGCAGATCGCTGGTGCTGCCCATGATAATACTGACCATAATTGTGTATTTTTGTTGTTTTTCGTGACAAAGATACAAATAAGTGGGAGATATTGGTATCAAATGTTTATTTTTTATATACCTTTGTGCACAGAAAAGAAACAACCATTATATAATCATCTGTATGAAGACTCAACTGAAGAAGGTGCTTGTACTGGGGTCTGGGGCCCTGAAGATCGGACAGGCTGGAGAATTTGACTATTCGGGTTCGCAGGCATTGAAGGCGTTACGCGAAGAGGGTATAAGCTCGGTGCTGATAAATCCGAATGTTGCGACAATCCAAACGAGTGAAGGTATTGCAGATAAGGTTTATTTCCTCCCTGTCAATACCTTTTTTGTAACTGAGGTTATCAAGAAGGAGCGTCCTGACGGTATCTTGCTGGCATTCGGCGGTCAGACGGCACTGAACTGCGGTACGGAGCTGTATCTGAACGGTACACTGAAGGAGTATGGCGTCGAGGTGCTGGGTACGAGTGTTGAGGCTATCATGAACACGGAGGACCGTGACCTGTTTGTCAAGGAGCTGAAGAAGGTTGACCTGAAGGTTCCTGTGTCGCAGGCTTGCGAGACTATGGAGGATGCGGTGGCTACGGCTCGCCGCATAGGATATCCCATTATGATACGTAGTGCCTATGCCCTGGGTGGTCTGGGCTCGGGTGTATGTCCTGACGAGAAGACCTTCAAGGAGATTGCAGAGAGTGCATTTACATTTGCTCCGCAGGTATTGGTCGAGGAGAGCCTGAAGGGATGGAAGGAGATAGAGTTCGAGGTCATACGCGATGCCAACGATCATTGCTTCACGGTTGCATCGATGGAGAATTTCGATCCCCTGGGAATACATACGGGTGAGTCTATTGTTGTTGCTCCGACATGCTCACTGCGGGACGACCAGGTGAAGATGTTGCAGGAGCTGGCCGTGAAGTGCGTGCGTCACCTGAACATCGTCGGTGAGTGTAATATCCAGTATGCTTTCAATGCGGAGACCAACGACTACCGTATAATTGAGATCAACGCGCGTCTGAGCCGTTCTTCAGCCTTGGCTTCGAAGGCTACGGGCTATCCTCTGGCTTTCGTTGCTGCAAAGATTGCCTTGGGATATACTTTGGATCAGATTGGCGAGATGGGTACGGACAACAGTGCGTATGTGGCTCCGTCGCTGGACTATATGATTGCGAAGATTCCTCGTTGGGACCTGACGAAATTCACAGGTGTCAGCCGCAAGATAGGTTCGAGCATGAAATCGGTGGGCGAGATAATGTCCATAGGCCGTACTTTCGAGGAACTGATACAGAAGGGTCTGCGTATGATTGGTCAGGGCATGCATGGTTTTGTGTGCAACGACGGCCTGAAATTCGATGATCTGGATGACGAGCTGGCCAATCCGACGGATTTGCGTATCTTTGCTATAGCCGAGGCGCTGGAGCGTGGATACAGCATAGAGCGTATCGAGGATCTGACGAAGATAGACAAGTGGTTTATCGGGCGCCTGAAGAATATCGTAGACGAGAAGCATAAGCTGGAAAAGTACAATGCTGTAGAGGATATTCCGGCAAGTGTAATGCGCGAGGCAAAGATCATGGGCTTCAGCGATTTCCAGATTGCACGCTGTGTCGGCAAGAAGGAGGGCCTGTCTTGGGAGAAGGCCAATATTGCCGTACGCAACTATCGTAAGAAACTGGGCATCGTGCCTGCTGTGAAGCGTATTGCCACGGTTGCCAGCGAGCATCCTGAGCTGACGAACTACCTGTACATGACGTATTCGGTAGAGGGGTATGACGTGAACTACTATCAGAATACGAAGAGCGTTATCGTCCTGGGTTCGGGTGCATACCGTATCGGTTCGTCGGTAGAGTTTGACTGGTGCTCGGTGAATGCCATACAGACAGCGCGCAAGCTGGGTTACAAGTCAATAATGATCAACTACAACCCCGAGACGGTGAGCACGGACTATGATATGTGTGACCGCCTGTACTTTGACGAACTGAGTTTCGAGCGTGTAATGGATGTTATTGACTTGGAGTCGCCGTCGGGCGTCATAGTATCGGTGGGCGGCCAGATTCCGAACAACCTGGCGATGAAGCTGTTCCGTCAGGCTGTGCCTGTATTGGGAACCAACCCGGTAAGCATAGACCGTGCAGAGAACCGCGGCAAGTTCAGTGCAATGCTGGACAACCTGGGTATCGACCAGCCGCGCTGGAGTGCGCTGACATCCATGGAGGATGTCAAGAAGTTTATCGGCGAGGTGGGCTATCCGGTACTGGTGCGTCCGTCGTACGTGCTGAGCGGTGCTGCGATGAATGTGTGCCATGATGACGATGAGCTGGAGCGCTTCCTGAAGATGGCTGCAAATGTCAGCAAGGAGTTCCCGGTCGTGATAAGCGAATTCATGAGCGAGACGAACGAGATTGAGTTTGACGGTGTCGCACAGGATGGTGAGATAGTTGAATATGGTATAAGCGAGCATGTCGAATATGCTGGTGTGCACAGCGGTGACGCTACAATGTGCTTCCCTGCACAGCAGATAAGCTTTGCTACGACACGCCAGATAAAGCGTATATCGCGTGCTATTGCCAAGGAACTGAATATCTCGGGACCGTTCAACATACAGTATCTTGCCAAGGGTCGTGACGTGAAGGTTATCGAGTGTAACCTGCGTGCAAGCCGCAGCTTCCCGTTTGTGAGCAAGGTGCTGAAGCGTAACCTGATTGAGACTGCTACACGCATAATGCTGGGAGCACCGTACAAGAAGCCCGACAGTGCCATCTTCGACATTGACCGTATAGGTGTAAAGGCGAGCCAGTTTTCGTTCAACCGCCTGAGCCCTGCCGATCCTATCCTGGGTGTTGACATGAGTTCGACGGGTGAGGTCGGCTGTATCGGTGATACATTCGAGGAGGCCTTGCTCAGTTCGATGATTTCCACTGGCTACAAGATTCCGTCAAAGGACAAGGGCGTAATGCTGTCCAGCGGTGGTACGAAGGATAAGGCTGCTCTGCTGGATGCTGCAATTGCCTTGCAGAAGGCGGGGTATCCCATCTATGCAAGTCAGGGTACCGCGGACTTCCTGGCTGCCAATGGCGTAAAGGCAACAGCCGTTGCATGGCCTGACGAGGAGAACAGCGAGAAGGAGAACGTAATGCAGATGATTGCAAAGCACAAGGTTGACCTGATTGTGAATGTTCCGAAGAACTACACTAACCGTGAGACAACTAACGGCTACCGCATACGCCGTGGTGCTATTGACCACAATATTCCTCTGATTACGAATGCCCGACTGGCAAGTGCCTTTATCGAGGCATTCTGCCGCATGGATCTGAACGATATTCAGATCAAGAGCTGGCAGGAATATGTCTAATACTTGAACGAGCTGCCGCCGGCATATTCGCGCAACACGGATGTCGGCGGTATCTGGTCGTCTGGAACGCTGCGGAAATAACGCAGGAACTTGCGCAGGCGACTGGCCTCGGCGTATTCGACTTCGCGTTCGCAGACTTGTTCCAATATAGGCATTACCTGGTCCTTAATGACGGCCAATTCGTATAGAAGGGCCGAGTTGAAGGTGGAATCGGCATATTCCTGGAACGGGAAGATCCATTTCTCCTCGCCTGCAGATACGCTCGGACAGCGACGTATGGTGTCCAATGCCGAGAATCCGCGAAAACGGTAGTCGCGCAGGATGCGGCGCAGCAGGCGGATATCGAGTGTCGGAACGCTGTTGTGGTCATCAAGGGCTATGGTAGTGAGTGCACTGACAAAGACGCGGTATTTCTTGTCATCGGGTATCTGCTGTGAGAGCAGCGGGTTGAGGGCGTGATTGCCTTCGAGGATGATAATCTCGTCGGGACCTATCTTGACCCGGCGGTTTTCGTACACGCGTTCGCCAATCTTGAAATTATAGCGGGGCAGCAGTACCTCCTCGCCTGCCAGCAGCTTGGTCATGTGCTGGTTAAACAGGTCGATGTCTATGGCCTGGATGCACTCGAAGTCATAGTTGCCGTCGGCATCCCTGGGGGTATCCACGCGGTTTACGAAATAGTCGTCTGTTGATATGATGTGGGGCCGGATGCCGCTTGCCATAAGGAGAATGGCCAGGCGCTTGGATGTTGTGGTCTTGCCGCTGGAGGACGGGCCTGCAACAAGTACCATTCTGGCACCGCTCTTCAGGATATTGTCTACTATCTCGTTCAGTTTCTTTTCCTGAAGTGCCTCGCTGACGTTTATCAGTTCGGCGGCGCGGCCGTTAAGGATTGCCTCGTTGAAATCACCTGCCGTACGTACTCCCAGTATTTCCTGCCAGCGGCGGTATTCGCGTATGACGTTGAGCATTTTCTCCTGTGGAACGAGTTCCTCCAGGCGGCTGGGGTCTTTGCGCGAGGGAATGCGGAGCAGGAGTCCGTCGTGGTATCTGATTACCTGGAACAGATGGAGCTGGGATGTCCTGGTGAGCAGGCATGAGTGGAAATAGTCTATGGTGTCGCACAGGCGATAGTAATAGGCATACAGGTTGCTCTGGCTCTCCAGGAGCTTTGCCTTGCTCTCCATGTCTCGTGAGCGGAACAGTTCAATTGCTTCCTCGATGGGACACTGGACGCGGTGTATGTGCTTGTCCATCTTGACAATTTCCAACATGCGGTTGTTGATGTCCTGGGCATCCTGGTCCGTAACGTCGCGTCCTATGCGCAACTCGCAGTAATAGCCGCGACAGACATTGGGACCTATTATCAGCTTGCCTTGCGGATACAGGTCTTCGACAGCCTTGGCCAGAACGAGAAAAAGGCTTCGGGTGTAGGTGCGCATGCCGCTGAAGGTGGTGATGTCCATAAACTCTACGTCCTTGGAGTTGTAGAAGCGGTAGTTCATTCCCTGGACCTTGTTGTTCACACGGGCGCACATGGGTCCGTATTGCATCCCGATGTTGCAACGGTCGTACAACTCGCGCAAGGTGGTGCCGTTAGGTACGCTGATAACGGACTGTGTGTTTCGACAGCGGATTTTGACGTTCTGTGGCATGTGTTAAGTAAATTTACAGATGCAAAGTTAATTTATTTTTCCCAAAAATATGTTATCAGAGGGAATTATTATGAATTAGTAATTACGAATTATGAATTAATTTGCTACCTTTGTGCCCGATTAATATTATTAAGGTATAAACGTATATGGACAAAATCAGTTATGCTTTGGGGCTGGGCATTGGCCAGCAACTGAAGAACATGAATATCGAGAATTTCAGCATCGAGTCGTTTGCAAAGAGTATCGCAGATGTAATGTCAGGTGCCAAGACTGAGATGACTGCAGTGGAGGCTCAGAAGATGCTTAACGAATATTTCCAGGAAAAGGAGGCGCAGGATGCGAAGAAGAATATCGAGGCCGGCAAGGCTTACCTGAAGGAGAATGGTAGTCGCGATGGTGTCGTAACGACGGCAAGCGGCTTGCAGTACGAGGTCCTGCAGGAGGGAACGGGCAAGAGCCCCAAGGCTACGGACAAGGTGCGTTGCCATTATGAGGGACGCCTGACCGACGGTACGGTATTTGACAGCAGTTACCAGCGTGGTGAGCCTGCTGACTTTGGCTTGAACCAGGTTATCGCAGGATGGACGGAGGGTGTCCAGCTGATGAAGGAGGGTGCCAAGTATCGTTTCCACATCCCGTATCTGCTGGGTTATGGCGAGCGTGGTGCAGGTGCTTCGATTCCTCCTTATGCAACACTTGTTTTCGATGTCGAGCTGATAAAGGTTCTGTAAATAACAATAACAAACTAAATACAACACAAAAATGAAAAAAATCTCTATTCTGGCTGCCGTTGTCCTGGCAGCAATTATGGCTTCTTGCGGTGGAAGCACTCCAAAGGCTGACCTGAAGAACGAAATGGATTCCCTGAGCTATGCAGTGGGTATAACACAGAGTCAGGGACTGAAGGAGTATCTGGTTCAGCGTATGGGTGTGGATACTGCATACATCGATGATTTCATCAAGGGTCTGAACGAGGGTGTTAACGCTGGTGACGACAAGGCGAAGACTGCATATTTTGCAGGTCTGCAGATAGGTCAGCAGGTATCTCAGCAGATGGTCAAGGGTATCAACCTTGAGATCTTTGGCGAGGACAGCACACAGACTATCAGTGTCAAGAACCTGATGGCTGGTTTTGTGGCCGGCACATTAGGCAAGGGTGCCCTGATGAGCGTAGATGAGGCAGGTGAGTTTGCTCATACTGCAATGCAGTCTGTCAAGGTTCGCGAGACAACCAAGAGGTATGCTGAGTACAAGAAGGAGAATGAGGACTTCATGAAGAAGATTGCCAAGAAGGCTGGTGTAAAGCAGATTGACAGTACGGGCGTGTACTACGAGGTTATCACCGAGGGTACAGGTGCTGTGCCGGCAGATACATCCATGGTTGAGGTACGCTATGCAGGTACACTGATAGACGGTACGGAGTTTGACAGCAACATGGAGGCCGAGCAGCCGATGAAGATACAGGCCAATCGTGTTATCCCTGGCTGGACAAAGGCTCTGACAAATATGCCTGCAGGCTCGACATGGAAGGTTTACATTCCTGCGGATATGGCTTATCGTGAAAACCAGATGGGTGACAAGATCAAACCTTTCAGTGCATTGATATTCACAATCCAGCTGGAAAAGTAAAAAATAGGCTTGACTATGAAAAAATACTTTTTTCTTCTGATGGTGTTGCTGACTGTCAGCGCGACAGCAGCGACTCCTAAAAAGAAAGTTTCAAAGAAGAATTCCAATGTCGCAAAGGTGGATACCATCGATATCAGGAAATTCTCGTATCTGATGGGCCGTATCAACACTCAGGGCCTGAAACCTTATCTGGCGCAGCAGAAGGGTGTTGATACAACCTATATGGCTCAGTTTATAGACGGCTTTAACCAGGCAGAAATGACAATTGCCGACAAGCAGGCCAAGGCGCGTATTGCGGGTATGGAAATCTACGAGGACGTGATGAAGCGTGTCCTTCCAAGCCTGTCCAAACAGGTTGACGAGTCCGGCTGCATAATGGACAGGGATTTGTTCGTCAGGGGCTTTCTCGAGGGGCTGATGGAGACACCGTCCGAGATTTCCAACGACTCTGCAGTTACTCTGATTCAAAAGAACATGGAGTACTATACCGCTACGGCTATGGAGAAGAAATATGGCCAGAACCGTATTGACGGCGAGAACTTCCTGAAGGCAAACCTGAAGAAGGACAGTGTGCAGCATACTGCCAGCGGCCTGCAGTACAAGGTGATTACCATGGGTACTGGTGACAAGCCGACAAAGGACCAGAAGGTTAAGGTCAACTACGAGGGCCGCCTGATTAACGGTACTGTGTTTGACAGTTCGTACAAGCGCAAGCAGCCTGCCACATTTGGCGTAGGTCAGGTCATCAAGGGCTGGACCGAGGCTCTGCAGCTCATGCCTGTAGGCAGTAAGTGGGAACTGTACATCCCGCAGGAACTTGCATACGGTGCAAAGGAACAGGGCAAGATTCCGCCATTCTCATGCCTGATCTTCACCGTCGAACTCCTTGACATTGTAAAATAGCAAGAACGCTATGGAAAAAATCGATACCCTGGACAAAAACATACTGGAGATTATCTCCAACAACGCGCGTATTCCCTTCAAGGACGTTGCTGCCCGTTGCGGTGTGAGCCGTGCGGCAATACATCAGCGTGTACAGCGACTGATTGAAATCGGTGTAATCGTTGGAAGCGGCTACCATGTGAATCCTGCCAGTCTTGGTTACAATACCTGTACATACGTGGGTATAACATTGGAGAAGGGTAGTATGTACAAGAGTGTGGTAGCGGAATTTGCGCGCATACCAGAAATAGTGGAGTGCCATTTCACAACAGGCCCATACACTATGCTCATAAAGCTGTATGCCAAGGACAATGCCCATCTTATGGAGCTGCTCAACGATAAGCTTCAGGAGATAAACGGCGTAGTCAGTACGGAAACTCTTATTTCGTTGAGGCAGAACATCAAGAAGGAACTCCCGATCGGGGATATTCAGCACGAACAGAAACCCGAAATGGAGGAGGACTGGCAGAAGATAAAGGATTAGTGGCGATGAAACCTATCATAGGCATCACTGGTAACTTTGGGGATAATACATGCCAGTTAAGCAAGGCGTATTATCAAAGTGTGCTGGAAGCAGGAGGCTCCCCGCTTATAATCCCGCCATACGTGGACTCGGCATCATTGCAGTCGGCTCTTTCGCAGGTAGATGCAATTATACTGAGTGGTGGGGGAGACCTCAATCCCTTGCTCATAGGCGAAGAGCCCATCCCACAGTTGCACTCAGTAAATGCCGAGAGGGATCAGGCCGAGCTCAATCTTATCGACCAGGCGCTAAGGATGCAGATACCTGTTCTGGGAATCTGCCGTGGCATACAGATGCTTGTGGCAGCAATGGGCGGCGAACTGTATCAGGACCTCCCTGCCCAGTATCATGATGCCCCGTTGGTAAAGCACAGTCAGGATCTGGCGCGTCATTGTGCCTCGCACACTGTTGATGTGGAAGCTGATACCATTCTCCATTCTATCTTCAACACGCAGGCTTCTGCTGAGCCCGTGCAGCTGCACGTAAACTCGTTCCATCATCAGGCTGTCAAGGCTCCGGGTCCGCGGTTGCGCGTAAGTGCGCGGTCTGCAGACGGAGTAATCGAGGCTGTCGAAAGCACTACGTACAAGAGTATCCTGGGTGTGCAGTGGCATCCCGAGGCATTTATAGCCGGCGGTGACCGCAGTATGCTGCCTATTTTCCAATGGCTGGTAGACCAGGCTTCGAACTTTGCGGAATCAAAACGTATACATAATCGTATACTTACACTGGATTCGCACTGCGACACACCGATGAAATTCGGTACAGGCGAGGAACGGTTGGTAACTCTTCCACGTATGCGCGAGGGACGTCTGGATGCCAGCATCATGGTGGCATATATACCTCAGGGTGAGCGTACACCGGAGGCCTGCATTGCTGCCGCAAACAAGGCAGACAGCATACTGAACCAGATTCAGGAAATCATTTCCCTGCATCCGGACGAGGTGTCGCTTGCCTGTACGCCTGATGACCTATACCGCATCAAGAGCGAGGGGCGTCGGGCTATAATGATGGGTATTGAGAACGGCTATGCCATAGGTACTGACCTTGACAGGATAAAGCATTTCCGTGACCGTGGTGTAGTATATATGACACTGTGTCACAATGGTGACAACGACATCTGTGACTCTGCCAGGAGAAGCAATAGCGAGCATGGAGGGGTAAGCGTATTTGGCGAGCAGGTCATACGCGAGATGAACCGTGTCGGAATGATGGTTGATTTAAGCCATGCAGCCGAAAGCAGTTTCTACGATGCCCTGGAGATTTCCGGGACTCCCATCGTGTGCAGTCACTCCAGTTGCAGGAGTTTATGCGACCATCCGCGCAATCTTACCGACGAGCAGATGAAGGCACTTGCCCGTAAGGGAGGTGTGATGCAGGTAACGCTATACGACGGTTTCCTGTGTGCTGACGGAGGTGCCACTATAGATCATGCCTTGGCACATCTGCAGCATGCTATTGATATAATGGGTGTTGAAAATGTCGGTATCGGCACTGACTTTGACGGTGATGGCGGTATAGCAGGACTTGCGCATGCAGGTGAACTTATCAATCTCACACGTGCACTTCTCCGCAGGCATTTCAGCGAAGACGACCTGCGGGGCATTTGGGGTGAAAATTTCCTGCGTGTGATGAGAACTGTTCAAAACAAAGCACATGAAGCATAAATATTGGCTATACACAGTTATACTGTGTGTTATCGTTGCTCTGGCAGGATGCAAGGGCAGGTCAGGTCAAAACAACTGGACAGGGCTGGATACTATTCCCCTGAGTCCGTGTCCTGTTTTCGAAGCTGACAGTGCTATGGACCACATCCGGACGCAATGCAGCTTCGGGCCGCGAATGACGGGAACTCCCGAGGCTGATGCCTGTGCCATGTGGATTGAACAGAAATTCACATCGTATGGATGTACGGTAACAGAGCAGAAGACAACGGTCACTACATGGGAGGGCAAGCAGCTGCCTTGCCGCAATATCATTGCAAGGCTCAATCCCGAGGCAACAGACAGGGTTGTAATATGCTCGCATTGGGACACCCGTCCGTGGGCTGACAACGATCCGGACGAAAGCAAGCACCATACACCTATATTGGGGGCGAACGATGCAGCCAGCGGTGTCGCCGTAATGTTGGAAATGGCAAGGATCATCAGCAGTATGCCATTGAAGAACTATGGAATAGACTTTATCTGCTTTGATGCCGAGGACATGGGTATACCGCAGTGGGCCGAGGATGAGAATACCGAGAACTCACAGGATACCTGGTGTCTGGGCAGCCGTGCGTGGTCCGAGCAGGCGGCAAATGATGCCTACACTGCCCGATACGGCATTCTGCTGGATATGGTAGGAGGTCGCGGAACGACCTTCTCACGCGAAAGGATTAGTATGCAGTATGCCCTGCCCATCGTGGACATGCTCTGGAATCTGGCAATACAGATAGGATACGGTGATTATTTCAATCTGCGCGAGGGTGGTTCGCTCATAGACGATCACGTAAATGTAAATACCATTGCAGGTATCCCGTGTATCGATGTCGTACCATTCTGCACTGATGCCTCCAGCAGTTTCGGTCCCACATGGCATACCGTTAGCGATACTCCGGAGAATATCGATCCTGCCGTACTGCAGGCTGTTGGCCAAAGCATCATACAGATGCTCTACAACGATGACAAATAGAACTGTTTTATGACAATTAACGATATACAGGACGAGATAATCGAGGAGTTTCAGGATCTTGATGACTGGATGGACCGCTACCAGCTGCTCATAGACATGGGCAGTGAACAGGAACCTCTTGATGAAAAATATAAGACTGAGCAGAACCTGATTGACGGATGTCAGAGCCGCGTATGGCTACAGGCAGAGTTCGTTGAAGGTCGTGTCAGGTTCATGGCCGAGAGCGATGCTCTTATTGTAAAGGGTATAGTGGCCCTGCTCATCAGGGTGTTGGACAACCAGACTCCGGAGGACATCCTTTCTGCAGACCTGTATTTCATAGAGCGTATCGGTCTCAGCGAGCACCTTTCACCAACCCGTTCCAATGGTCTGCTCGCCATGCTCAGGCAGATGAAGATGTACGCCCTTGCATTTCAGGCCAAAGCCAACTGACAACACCATATAGATGAAAATCGGCAACATTGACCTCGGCAACAAGCCGGTAATGCTCGCACCCATGGAGGATGTCACGGACATCGGGTTCCGGTTATTGTGCAAGCAGATGGGGGCTGCAATGGTTTACTCCGAGTTTGTCAGTTCCGATGCTCTTATCCGAATGGTGAACAAGAGTCTTGCAAAACTCCAGGTGTCGCAAGACGAGCGCCCTGTAGCAATACAGATATACGGCAAGGATATCGGGGCAATGCGTGAGGCGGCCCGGATTGTTGTCGACCAGGCTCACCCGGATGTCCTCGACCTCAATTTCGGATGTCCTGTCAAGAAAGTTGCAGGCAAGGGAGCAGGAAGCGGAATGCTGCAGAATGTTCCGTTGCTGCTGGAAATCACGCGTGCTGTCGTCGATGCCGTGCCGGATACTCCCGTCACGGTCAAGAC